>JAABUY010000450.1_pt1 | contig 71613 bp, 80 predicted proteins | sample 5560271 | NCBI WGS metagenome assembly JAABUY01 (sample SAMN10711886, study PRJNA513374) | rock metagenome | isolation source: Antarctica rocks | place: Antarctica: Victoria Land, University Valley | reverse complement strand
CTAACCCTAACCCTAACCCTAACCCTAACCCTAACCCTAACCCTAACCCTAACCCTAACCCTAACCCTAACCCTAACCCTAACCCTAACCCTAACCCTAAGCCTAAGCCTAAGCCTATTCTTCGCCTAGCCCTCGCCTAGCCTTCCTGATTGGGCCTAGCACAGGGCTAGGGCGCACACATATAATAGCGAGTTCTTTCCTGTAGATACTTTCCTTCCTTAGTATTTATCTAGGGAACCGCTACCCGTACACCCCCCTGGCTTACATGTACGAGTACACCCCCTCTGCTTACATGTACACCCCCCCTCGGGAGACCTGAAATTTCCGTTGCGCATCACACCAAATTGATCCTGAGTAATCTCTTCATGACCTTCCCCACAGCCTTAAATTCGGTTAATCTAGCCTAGTAAACCCACACATCAGACACTCATCGCCATCGTCATTCGCCATCGTCATTGTCATGACACCCTCACCGGCGCCCCACCTGTCAGCATCACCTCCGCCGGCCCCATGTATTTGGCTCCACCTCCCGTTTCGATGGAGGTCTGTGACGATGTGAAACTCCATAAACACGCTGGGCCAGAGGGCTATGCTGTCGTCATTGCACGCTCCAAGAAGTCCAAGAAAGGTGTTGATCGGATCGCCCACCACGGGATCGAGGTCTCAGGGCAAGAGGTGAAGGGTGGACGTGCTGCCACTGCCCCTTCCCTTCAAACGGATGCAGGCCAGGTTGCAGCGTTTCATATGTAGCGAAGGAGGTGCTGAAACAGCGATATTGAGCTCTTTTATACAGTGCAAAGTTACTGTGGAGAGGTTGCTCCGATTCATATGTAAACCCTTGAATTGCCTACTAAATTTGGTCTGTAACTGAGTGATGCGCAATGGAAATTTCAGGTTTCCCCGAGGGGGTGTACGTGTAAGCAAAGGGGGTGTACATGTAAGCCAGGGGGGTGTACGGGTAGCGGTTCCCTTTCTCTATTAGTTATATTACAGCCCTATGACTCGCTCTAGGCCGGCCCCTAACAATTGCTACATATTTACACTTTAGGTGTAAAGAACACATAGACTCTCTTACCTCTTGCTGTTTTTTATAGGCCAGCCAACAAAAGCAATCATCTTGAACACGAAATTGAAGCTCTTCAAACAGTGCGAAACTGCGGAGAGGTTGCTCAGAATGATATGTAAATCCTTGATAACCCACTAAGTTTGGTGTGTAACTGAGTGATGCGCAATGAGGTTCCCCGAGAGTGTACATGTATTCTATCTAAAGCAAAGGTGCACGGGCGGTTCCCTAGCAACTATAGTCCAAATTAGACGACTACTTTACTCCTTCTGCTTCTGCCTAGGTAAGGTAGGTACCTACCTTACTAAACATTTATTGCTCCTACTGTAATTCAAACCCCGCTTTAGTTCAGCGACTATGTCAAGGATCGCGTCTAGGTATTTTTCGACTTTTCCTAGCGATGAAGAAAGAGTTTCAGCTGAATCGTCAGATGAATCACTTAAGGTCGACGTCGCAACAGCATTTCGTGATCTTTCCTTTGCGCTTCGGCTCCGAACAGGTTCAGACTGTTTGGAATCTGATATATGTGATGGATTTATCTTCAAGGATTCTTCAACGTTGGAATTATTTGATTCGTTGGTAGACGATTAGCCGCCGGCGGATACAAAAGTTCAAGATCACTGCCACTTATATCTCGGGCAAAAGCATTCTCACACAATGCTACTGATGCTGCGCATTTTTCATTCCTGGCTGATCGATATATTGCTTCTCTTTCCGAACGTCTTCATCCTTCACTAATACACAGTAAGGACAACACCATGAGGTAAAGTAGTCATTGTATGCATTATCATCAATACTATAGTCATGGCGCCTGTTGTTACAGGTGAGACATTGCAGGAAAGTATAGAAACTGCAGCCAGAAAGAATTAGCAATAAGCACTCTAACGAAAAGATCAGAGAAGATACGACTCAAACTGAAGCGAAGGAAGGGGACTGTACCCTTTTTAGACAAAAGAATACATCTAGTTTTCCGGTTTTGCGCTCTTCGGTTTTGTCGCAAAGAATAAAACATCATAAGGCTAAAACAACCTAACGTCTTTGCACTCGATGCAAAGAACCTCTATCTTCATAAAGTTTTCTTGCGTCGTATTGAGCAATACCTTTTTTTGGCTTCTTTTTAGAGGTGTGTCATTTTCGTCGCAAAAATACCTATGATGTCATTTTAGTATGATGATGGTTCTTTTATTAACTCAAGTGCAAGACACAAGCACACTCAGACGAGCTGAGCGGTTCAAATGTTCAAATGTTCAAATCCCAGACTGTTACTTAAGAATGAGAGAAAGGATTCATTGCTGAGTGTTTCATGATATCAATATCTTGCTCTTGTCAGCTGTCATGTTCCAAAATACTGAATACATATCTTTGAACAGTCTATTGTTCGTGCAACGTCTACAAGATTCCTTTTGGTCGGCCGATTTAGCTTCAGACATGGTCGACTTCATCTACTCTCTATTCCAGAGGATCAGTAAGAGATTGACAGTCTCTCATCACCGGATCGCAAAGTATCATGATCTAGCTGATGTTCTTATCACTCTGGCATTTCTGGGGTGTGCTATCCTCGTGTCAGTGTTCATCTGGCTCCAAAAAGTGTTCTTGATACCGGGCACCTTGGCTTTGACAGCGGTCTTTCTTTCAAGCGTTTCGCTCTGGGCCTGGGTTTACCTCTCAATTCCTCTGACACTCACCGCTTGCCTGAGTATTCCCCTCACCTTGAACCTTGAACATCTCCCTTCAGATACAAGAACGATCACTTTCCTCGTAGTGATCTCGCTTGTTCTTGCGACACCGATTCTCTACATTTGCATACAATTTATGAAATTCGGAAGACGATCACTCGTCAGTCCTATCAGACGTCAGAATTCTGAACAACACCATCAAGGAGTCGAACCAACACCAACGTCATTGAATCATCCGCCGCCTGCTTGCCCATTGCCTACGTATACGTCGCGTCCGACGAGTCTCGACTTCTTCTACTCAAGCTCTGTTGTCTAAATTGAGTCTCTGCTTCGACAGAATGAATGCTCGCAGTGCTAAGGCTGCCCGCCGTTCTCTGAGGCTATTCTCCCGACGCCCGACGCAATCATGACACTTTATCGACAGGCCACTTCCAATGGCCGCCTATCTGGATTCAAAAAATAGCGATGTACAGTGTCGTCACGAAGGGATCTTTGAGGGGGGGTTTGCTTGTCAAAGCTTCGCTTCGATCTGTCACTGATGTCTACGTGTCGAGGCTGCCTTCAATTCTTAGAAGGGTTGAATTAGTTATAACTCTAGTGTATTGCTCATAATTCATAGTGATCTACTGGTTCAAGGACAGCTTTCGAAATCGACCTGTGTGAATTTGGCTCCTGTGTTGCCGAAAGTCTGCCCGAAGCATTAGTTCCGCCTCGTGTGGCATTTCCCACCAAGACTGATTGGCCGAAGCCCTTGGAGACAAACATCCCTTCCTCTTCTCCCGTGCACTTCCTCTCACCCTCCTCATCCTTCACCAAGTCCGCTTCTCCTTTGCTCAGATCGGGCCGCCCCCTTCTGTCATGAGGAAGAGGGAACTTCGAAGTCGTCTATCCCAAAATCAAACCTTGACAATGGACCCCGCAGGCGTACCTTCCCTCTCTTCCCCCTTCGCTCTCGCTCTCGCTCTCGCTCTCGCACCCTTCTCTCCCGTATCTTCTTGGTAGAGATAGTAGGTAGGAACTACGGAGGAAGCAAAAGGTGGGAAGAAATCATAGACTGAGAAGATCCTTCTTCTATTCCCTCTTTCAGAACTCTAAACGGGAATGACCTGTAAACAATGGGGCTATCCGTGCCTGTCAAGTTGATGCTAGTATGCCGGTAGCAGAGAAAATATGCGACAAAAATACCACAATTGATCGAGTCTTGTCTACTTTGCTCAGGGCCAGACAGCTGTTCTCTTTTCCAAGTAACTCCACGACTTTCGGGGGATATCCATTCAAGGATGCGCTAGAACAAGGTGTCAATATATGACGGTAACATTGGGACGGCGCTGTACCTACAGTGAGGATTTGCGTTCTGTCTTCCCTCAAAGGATCATAATATCCGAGTACTTCTTTGTCCCAGTCTATCATTACGGCGATCCAATGATAGGTTTGGCACACGGGAAACAACCACCGTCCACGTTTAGCAGGCCGAATCGAGCTTGTGGTTCCTTGTTCAATTTTTGGAAAGATGTAGTTTTTCAGTTGTATTGAACCAACTGCAGGTTGAACCTGGTCTGCTGCGATTCTGCATATGGTTTCCCTTCCACAGCTCACTCGCACAGCTCGGCTTTCAGATGCTTCAACGACGATTGTGTCTTTCACATTCACATCCTCTACCTGCAGACTGTCTTAGCTAGTAGCGTTTCGTGATATCTCTTTCGACTCACAGATTGCTTGATCGCAGCCGACAGTTGTTCTGCGAGACCGTGCTCGCTTTGCTTTGAGTCCTCTAAAATACTGCGTTAGAAGTGTCAACCAGCTAAACTTTCTCTTCTTACCATAACAACCCGAATCAGATTTAGCAAGTTTTAAGCTCTTGACACTTGAGTCAGAAGATGTCTGTGGATTGACTTCTATAGTCATCGGACTGGCCGTCAGTTGATGTCGATACTTCAATCCAAGTGTTATTGCTATGAAGTCCTTCCTATAAAATGTCAAAATGGACACAAGAACTATTGAGACACTCAAGTAGCTGATGGAATGCCAATGGTCGGTGGTCTGCACCAAAGAACGTCATGCGTGATCAATGACAGAGGTCGCCCATCCCAAGCAGGTTTCAACAAGTAACATAGAGCATGTAAACATAAGTGAAGGCAGAACTTGTTCTTTGATTCCTTCCGGAGTTCTGACAGAGTGTGAGTGATGTCTGTTTTATGAAAGACATAGGAAACGGAGAAAGAATAGAAATCCCATATCGCGCATGTATCCTTGGTATTCCCAGCTATTTTTACGACATTACGAAGGACGGCTGAATGAATTCCCACCTGGGATTTGATTGTGGTAACTGGGTATCCTGGTTGAGTACAAGTTTCTCAGTCAAATCTTGGACAGTTCTACGTATCTTCGATAATATAATCGGGTCCACGATCGCATTGGCATCTTGCTTAACTCTATAAGGGTTGAATTCGTCTGTATATGGGTCACCAAACTGTAGTCGATCTTTGAACCCGAGACATGCATAAATCTCGCAGATTTGAACTGACATTGAAGGCGGTTATTTCGGTGGTTCCAAAATGGGTTTGGTCCGGGAACGGTCACAACATTGGCGCTTCGTTTCATCTTCGTCCTCTCTGGGTCGTTCTCGTTTTCGTGATGGCGTAGATGAATCCAAATCCTTTGTATCATCAGGATCGACACTAAACTGTGATTCTGTGTTGAAGGCGGTTGAGGAATGACGACTTCCAGACAATTCTGTGGTATCACGCCCACGGCCCCGAACAGAAATCTAGCAGTTTTTGGATTCTGTTCCTGTAATTTAAGTGTTTTCTTCAAGATTCGCTTCGCATTCACTCAGATGAAGGACTGCTGAGACTGCCGAGACTGTCGAGACTGCTTGAGATAGACGGAAGGCAGGGAGTGACAGGCTTGGGAGGAGTGAAAGATGACGCTTTGACACCGAATGGATTGGGGACTTCTGCATTCTGTATCTCGGGAGGATGATTGACTGTAATGACGAGTCGGATCGACAGGAGTTTGGAAAGTGGCAGAGTCTAAATGTATTTCGATGGAGGATCAGTGTCTCGTTTGCCTGAAATGTTTAGAACGACCACCTACCAATCGCGGTCTGCATAACAAGGCTCGATGTCGCGTAATCTTCAGATCTCAAAGACGAAGGGGCTGTCGTCGTAGCTTCAGGATTTTCCTGCTTATCGCTCGATAGAGACGTAAAGTTCGTTCTTGGGTGTAGACGCAGCGGCTGTACTTTGCAAGAATCATCTTTGTTCTCTGTTGAAGGGCCCACTAACGATACAGTCTGAGGATCGTCAAAGTGGCCCCTCGGAAATAGGGATTTCTCAAGTTCAAGAGTGAACTCTTTGACGTCAAGCTGCTGCAGATTTAAAAAAGATGCTTCGTTCTTTGGGGAACATATGGCAACAATAAGAAAGGACTTCAGCTGACCGCTAGCATTCTCTGGAGATCGCAACCTCTGAAGTAAGCTATCTCTCAACTTTCCGGGGTCGTTTGTAAGATCTTCTGCATGTAATTTAGCTAAGAAGTTTACGTATTCACGAGAGCGCTGGTAGAAACGTACGAGACAAATTCGAGAGTAACTTTCCGGTTGCCAAGTCACCCAGCACAGCGGCCGAAGACCTTAATGCCTCAGATATGGACATGCTTTGAGGATGGAAGAAGAGTGAGTCGTTCTATATAAAGCCTTGCCCTACCACGGTTCTTGAGCATGTTTCAGACGACGTTACTGCATTCGTCTTGATTAGCCATGGTTCGTTCTTCATACCCCGAGACTCGATAGGGCGCTGCGCTAGCTTTAGATATCAGTTGTCGTTCCGGTTGTCTTGTTGATGTCTATTTGGCGTGTTGGTATACGTCAATCTGGTGGCAGGTGCCGCGCATACGATTGTGATACTGCACTGCTCCTTCCGCCGAGCTGCAGATCTTCCACCACGGAGGTGTTGAGTGAGGTACACTCGAGGCTCTCGACATGTGTTCCTAGGATTGTTAGGTCGTCTAGGAGTGTCAATAGTCCCTCTGCTGTATCGATGGATGGCCGCTGTTTCCGAGTCAACAACTTGGATTTCACGACTTGCATGCAGTCGAATTAGAAATCGTTGTGTTCAATTTGTAATTCGACGGGAAGAGTGTCAGTGCCGCAGCGGAGGTATGTCGATAGGCTCTGGCGATTCTTAATGCTTGACATTGCAGTGACTGTAGTGATTTCAGCTATCTTTTTTCGAAACCCTTACACCCGCGTGGGGATAACCAGACTCCACTGCCAAGGAGCTTTATAGGGCGGACCATGGCTGTGTACAATTGTCTGCGGTGAGGATCCCCATATGGAGGCTGGCCAGGACACCGAGCCGCTTCTTCGTGTCGCCCAGCGCGTGGTTGTGCTGCTGCTTCCTATGTAAGTATCAATATACATGCCTAGCAACCGAATGGCGGTGCTCGGATATATAGTAGTGTCTCGAGATTCTTGTTAGGTGTAGCAGTTCGTATTTGGGGGCGGAGAACTGCAGCCGTGGGTTTCTGCCTAATGAAGACACCGACTGTGGATTGTATTGCAGTTCTCCGCTGTGGAGGTACCGAATGTAAAGATATTGACATTGTCGATGTATTCTGACCTGCTGCACCGGAGCTCGGGAGCCGTGCATATCTCCAGTAAATTTACATTGTAAACAAATACATATCGGGGATATCGATGAGCCCTGAGGTATGTCAGCGTTTCGATAGATAGCTTGCGACCGTTCTTGTCGTATAGTTTCCGAGAAAGAATTTGATCCAAAATGCTATGACTGTCGATTCTTTCTTTTGCGCAGGTTGTGGATCAGTCGCATATGAGAATCGTCGTCGAACGCCGCTTCTGCGTCAAGACTGAGGATTCCACGCGGCATGGTTTTTTTCTCTACCAGCATTTGTATCGCCGTCTCAACTGACGTATGCTTCCTTCCTCCCGTACGGGTTTGGGGTAGTAGGGAGTGCTCCTCCGCCAGGAAGCTGATGCGTTCGGCTACCACGGATTTGAGGATTTTGCCAATAGCTATCAAACAGCGCTATGGGTCTGTACGCCTTGGGCTTGGTGTGGTCGTCTTTTCCCTGCTTGTGTAACACGATGGTGTTGGATTGTTTGCAGTATTTGAGGTAGTGTCCGAGCGATGGACTTGCCTGCAGCAAATGTGTAAGATGGACTGCCTTCGTAGAGGATGCTCGGTGAGTAGGCAATTGGGGATTGCGTCAATACCCGGCGCCTTCTTGGGGAAGCTCTACGGATCGCCTCTTGCACTTCCCGGAGGGTTACCTCCGGTACTTAGGCCTGCCGGATAGTCATGCATGTTTACATGTTAATGTCGTCAAGATTCGGCTGGGGAAGTGTTGGGAAAAAGGAATGGTGAAACAATTTGATTTTGTCTTCTGTGCTGGCAATGGAAGTAGGAATCTAGAGACTCGCTGCGTTGGCCGTGATTTTGCCCATTTAGCGATTTTCCATATCCCATCTGGTGATTCTGTTGCCTCTTCCACCCGCTGTCGATGTTCACTTGTTTTGTGTCGGCGAAGGGTAGCTTCTGATTTCTGGCCTACTGATACTCTGCCATGGCTACGAGGGTTCCGCTTGTGGAACGGTAAGAAGGTGCTAATATCTAGTCACCCAAGCCGTGTTGGAAAACGAGGTCATATGGGGGCATATTGATATATTGGTTGTTATTGTTGGGAGGCTACCTAGGAGGTGGAAGGTGAAAACTCTACTAGCGGGCCACAGCCCTACCAGCCTTATGAGGCGGAGATTACCAACTCCCCTATTTCCAACAAGCCGGAGGGTGTGATGAAGACCTTTCGGTAATAAGCTTCGATGACGATGACCTTCTTCGATAATAAGCACTGAAAATGCGGAGATCGCGAAAATTCTCGACGCCGCTGATCCTGTTGACTACAGGGCACTCAACGACCCCTGAGCCAAAAGCCATGCACCATCTCCCCTATGGAGGTAACAGAGGATGACTATGAATACTTAGGACACCACTGACAACTAAGACGAGCGATGACCCCACGGAGCTGATCCTTTCGATGTAGGTTATCCGCGAGTGTAATGGAAACCTTCAGTTCTAGGAAGTAGCAAGGGAGTGTAAGCAAAGGCGAGCTTGTGATCAAAACCTCTTTACGAGTATAATAATAGTAAGTTATGCCAACAAAGCCAGAGTGGGGATTCAGAGTACATCAATCGTGAGATCTGCACTCTTAAACAATCATTTTTCATCCTAGACAACACCAGAGATCTTCCAGTGCTTTTCATCATGGTCTTAGCCTTTCTTAAAGTAATCGGCCTGGCGTTCCTTGCTGGCCCAGCTGCGTTTGCTGAACCGGAACACAATGTGCATAATCGAGACTGGTCGACAACCTCTTATTCAGGCCCAGACAGGTAAACATCAAACAGTCGACTGTTGATATCTCTGAGCTGATTTAAAATTTGCCGTAAACAGTTCTCTTATCACCGTCTACGCTGTTTCGGGCTTCAGCGTTACTACCACAGAAACTGAGAGCAACAGTACGAGTACTCAAACCACCACTTACACATACTCGGATGAAGTGGCTTCTTATTTGACAACAATTACCGTAACCCCTTCGCCCACACCCGTCGCTCCATACTCACAAGGTAATTGTAACCTTCATCTCACGCAATGGACCGACGCCAGTGCTATCAACAAACCTTACACGTTCGAGGTGACAATGTGGGACAACAACAAAGAACATAAGATCGGCTTCACCAAGGCAGTCGGCTTTGCAGACGGCGACCCCTTAAGTGTGGAAAGCAAGCTCGAAGACAAATTGATCGTGACGCAAATCAATCCGCCTGATCAAAGTCAGTCTGAACACCTTCAGTTCGATCTTGGCGCACAGAAGTGGGCCAGCACCGACAAGCTCGATCAACATACTCCTGGCTGTCATCTTGGAGTTTGGGACGGCAGCAATAATCCATCCGTAAGCCTTTGACTTCCTACTATGTTTACATCAATATACTCACGGTCGGTGGCTAGTATCGTCAGATGGACTGTGTATATATTTGCATCTGGGGTGGCGGCAAAGCATCCGACGGATCATAGATAAATCTTGTCATCTTTGTTTCCCTCTATGCGGTTACTCGTGCTGCACTCGATGGTAGTAGTCATGGCGGAAGTTGAGAATTGGTGTGAAGAGTAAGGAAACTTGTAGCTCGAGGAAGATCAAGAACATTTTATTGAATAGATGGCTTGATACATCATCGTTGTCTTCCCTTCAATGGAACCAATCATTCCATTATGCAGCTCTCCTTTCTCCCTCCCCCTCAATATCAATGAATCAAGCTAGCATATGCATGGTCTATCACGCCAGATGTTTTGTCACGCACAGCTCGTCAGTTTTCTGAGATACGCTGTTTCATATCGTTGTCAGAGCATCACTGAATATTTGAAAGATCAATCTTCCAAATCCTTCTCAGGAACCGTGCGTAGGGAGCAGCGGCCTTGCTTGCATGACACTACCACCACTGTCCACCAGTGAATTGCTGACCTTAGATACCTTACCTACCTACTCCGTAATGGCGGAGTGATTACCTACCTACCCCGTGTGGTCAGCCCATTTGTAATCGCGCGCTAGTAACCCTGGTACTTGTAGTTGATAGTTCCTGTTGGCTATTCTGTATCATGAGGCCGCAGCGTGCCCCGCCTTTGTAAAGGAAAAAAGTGACGCGTTGGTCTGGCATAATCTGGGTGTGGAGGATCTTGCTAACAAGAGCTCAAGGCTTCTTGCATTGGCCCGTTCGACGCTGGGGTAATCAAAAGCCAGAACAAGTCCGCATCCTTGTCCTGTAACCCTGGACTTGTCCATGCAGAGAAGAGGTCGAAGGTAATCTCTAGTTTTTTTTCCGGTCTGTAAATGATCTTGTATTTTTTCTCACTACTATATAGCGCCGTTTTGATGTAGCAGATTTATTTGCACCTGCTATCCTTTCCCGCCCATGTGGCGTTCGCTGACCATCTGCGCCTTGCGAGAAGAATGTAGCTTCCCGACACGATTGGCTTTTCTATCAGTTCCCTTATAGGTCTATACGCTTCTTCAGACGTTGTACTGAGCAGTGAACTGTGAGGGGCACGGATAGAGGAGGCCATGCTTGAATGAACAGTCTTCGAGCAACAACTAGTAAATCCTTCACCATGGAGACACAAGCGGCCGCGCCACAAAGCTGACGGTAAAGTGCGCACAAGCTTTCATATGCCAACATTTCTATAGTGACTGTGTCGAGGAGAAGAACAACATCTGCCAGCGCGGTCAGAAAATGTCGTGCTGTGTGATGCGTCTGACCCGACTTGACAAAGATGACATCCCATCTCAAGGCGTTTGTATCACCTTGGTCATCTTTCTGCAATTGACTACGAATGCTTACACTCGAGCATTCCGTCAGGTATGTCGGGCAATACGATATCAGCGACGGCAGGATCAGGGCGCGGATGATCTCCTTGGGGGATCCATCCCATCCGTGTTATTAGTACTTCGAAGGCGTAGACAGAAACTCGTACAAAGTCACAAAGTGAAACAGATTTGTAATTTGGCTGAAATCAAGAACTATTATAAATGTCGCTCTGCTCTCCCTTCGTCCTCTGTCTTGACCTTATCCTCTCATGCAAGCAATCGCCGATAGGACCATGTCAGATACCCTTGTGGCATGTAACAACTGCCCTGACCTTTATAATCAGCTTGACGAAACGAGACAACGTATTGCTCAATTTACCAGGAGTGAGTTATGCCAAAACGCTTACTACCGTGAGCAACTCATTCAGCAAGATCAGAAGTACGAGATTATTCTTAAAGAAATCGCTGCCGACAAGGTTCTAAGGCAGAAGATTTACGATGGCCAGAGCATCCGCTTGAACGACGAAATCAAGGAACAACAGATAGTGAAGCAGAGCCTCGCCCACGAATTCAAGTGCCACCGATACACAGAGAAAATCCTTCGAGACGCACAGAAAGCCCTCGTGTACGAACAGGAGAGGAACACGAAATTGTTAGCCATAGTTCAACAGCATCATTTTCATCACCCGTTAACGGCTTCCGAGCTCGACACGATGATGAAGGAGCATTTGCAACCGATTATCGATGCTCTTCAGCACACGCTTAAAGGACCAGAGGGGGAGGGAGAGGATCTTCGGGGCAACAGGGAATTGGATGTTGAATGAGGCTTTGAAGTTGTCTGTAACCAATCTTTTTGCTCAGTGAATACCGCAGCCCTTAGCGCGATCAGTCCTGGGCTAGCCCAACACATGCTAGGCTTATTATTGTTCTAAATGCTTATCATGATCATCTCATCCCACGTCGATCCCTGCCATCTTGAAACGCTTACGTTTGGTTCTTGGACATGGGAGGAGCTCAGATGACCGCTGGATAGCGCTCGATGACACAGATGATGGCGCTAGATGACAGTCTATTACAGGGGACTACATACAAGCATTACATGTCAGGGACTGGGCTAGGCTAGGGGTATTATTATTACCATCCAAGATGACCATGGTCAACTTGGATGACTTGTTAGGATCTAGGTACAAGACCATACACCAGGTAATGTACAAGACGAAAGACAAAGAGCGGAAGGAAAGAACGAGGGCCCGGCTTCTATATACAAGTACATGAACCGGGCAGAGCCAAGGCTAGACAGTAGTCCTAGTCGCTGGACAGTTATATTATATTACCTAGGTTCGATTCCTAAGAGCGCTGGTACAATGACAAAGAAGAAGAAAACCGCAACACCATATGACTTAAGATTGCAGAGGTCCGCGCACACGGGAACATGAGGTCGTGAATTGATTAGGGTAAGCCCTGATCTATGCCCTACCTTATCTTACCTTAGGTACTTTCGGGTTAGTTTTCAGTGTGCCAAAAAATCATAAGCAGGAATCCCGCACTCAGTTGGCACACTAAAAACTAACCCGAAAGTAGATAGTAAGAATTTTCTGCTCATCAATGCTTATTGATTACCAGTAGAGTAGCTCGGAATTATTATTATCTACCTAGGTATGATTGTATGGTCGGCCGACCTCTAGCGTGGGTCAGCCGAGCTTACCTAATACACTGGGTTTCAATACTGGTAAAGCACGACGCCAAGGCAGTCGTGGACATGAGAACGTTTTGGACCCCCATTGATTTTGTGCGCCTCTCAGGTCGATGAAGCTACACATCGCTGACAGGGAATGGATTATATAAGCGGCCGTGGTCTGTGGCAGTAGACCCAGGTCAAAACATGATGACAGAAGCTATTCTCAGTAATATATGAAAACAAGGCTGGCAATAATGCAATGTGGTTACTTCACTAAAAGCATGAATGCAGATCCGCACACCCCCAATTTAGAGGCGAGGGAAGTAGCAACGGGGATGATTTATCGAAAACATTACCATGCCTTATGACTTCTACTTGCAGCAAAGACGGCATCTGACTGGATGGCCTTCATAGGGCTGATAGGGTGGGCCCCATATGATCTCCGTCCTCCAGACTTGGGTGAAGCAGACATCGAGTCAAGCAACAGAGTACCCCACGGCCCAATGCCCTTCAGTCATCACTTCAACGAGCTGTTGAGCCGTGGGTGCGCCAGTGACGGTGATGGTCGTTGTAAGGACTATGGTAGGGTTCGTAGGCGTGCATTGTGAAGCAGCGGTAGCATCATGAAGGGTGTATACCTTTAAAGCGTTGATACTCCAGTACGCGTCCTTGTACGCCTGGGGATTGTTCTGTACGAAATTCTGGCAAGTGCCCGGGCACTGACCGTCAGCGTCGAAAATCGCCGGCTGCCCCGCCCATTCACCGCAGAAAGCGATGTTAAAGACCAACCGCATATTCTGGACATAGTCATCCATTATGCAGCCCTGATCTTGCCGATAGCTTTTCGTGGGTGTGCTCCATGCGATCGGGTTAGGGTTGACTCCCATGACGTCAGACGGAGCCTTGCCTCTGGGCCAGAACCAGATGTTGATGTGTTCGAAGGTTCAGTCAATGGCATAGACGCCGCCGCCAACATTGTTGAACTCGTCACCGAAGAGGAAAGGGTTCTCAGCGATGATGTCGCAGCCTTTGTTAACGAGACAGGACTCGCCGGCTGAGAAGCAGCCGTTGGTGGCGTGGACCGACATCATGTTATGGGACTGGTCATTGACACCTTCGATAATGTCGATCTCACCGTATCTGGGCCTGCATAGATGTCAGTGATCATAGTCAATGTGGAATATGTCTGTCGAACCAAGGTGAGGAGCCGGTTCCAACCATTCAAAATGCAGGCCAGATACCGCAGGCATTGCCAGGCATGTGTGCGAGGTCAAGTACGACAAGGGCATGCTGATACGTCTTGCTTGTCGAAACACGAATACTGTCACGGCCGCGACCCGACGTAACAACGTTAACCGAGTCAGCCCGCATGTTAACCACGCCGTCGGTCACGTCCCACAGCTTTGCGATTCGCGCATCAGACTCTGAGAGGTAGTTAACGAAGCCATGCGTGGGATCATCTTCCTAGGATTCAGTTCAGCCTTGATCTCTGATGCATCTTCTCAAGTACCTACGGTCTCAAAGCGAAAGGCATCGAAGAAACCGTTACCGCTCAAATTATCGACAAGAGAGTAGACGGCCGAAGCCATACCAATCAGTTTTCCGACAGCGAGGAGGGCAGAAAAATGCATGGTACAACTCTAGAAATGGGGCACGAAATTAAACAAGCACTCTTTGGAGATTTGAGGATCGAAAGATTTGAGGATCGAAAGCAGTATACGGTTTTCAGTAATATGTTACCAGATTATCATTCCACAATTTTCAGGCAGTGAACGTGAAATCAGCAAATGATGATAAGGGTGCGTAATGACTTGGCGCTTCTGCACTCTGTGGATGTCTTGCTGACACAGCGTATCTCAATTTCAATCGCGAATTGTAGATGAAGGCTACGTACATTGAATCAATTGAGATCCGATTCTTGAGGGTAAACCTGAAACCATGGACAGAGCCTTGAATATTTCTCCTCTCGCAGTTTTCCCATCGCAGCCCTTTTGAGTTTTCTCGCCGCGGCCCTTTTTCTCCTCTCACATGATGGGCATAGCTTCTTGTCTGCGGTATATTCCGAAATTGGACTCTTGAAAGCAGCAAGACCGGCATAGACACCTTCGCCGCAAGGAATAAACCGGTAAGACGGGGGAAACATCAAGGATCTTCGCAGCGGATTGTTGCAGGGTCTCCAGACCCATTTGAAAGGGTGGTTGCAAGCATGATAGAGCGCGACACACACGCACATGGAGGTTCAAAGAAATTGTTTGGTACCTACGTGGTTGACGCCGGTAAGTCTTATAGATACTGCTTTCCTGACACCCTATGTTGAGATATGACATAATAATCACACGTCCGAAAAACAACCCTGGCAATCGGAAGAGTATGCATAACATGGGGGAGTGTTGACGCTCCATGTCGGGTCGGTGCTCTCGCGATTCTACAATACGAGGATACCTGAGTAATGTGTCTACCCGCCCTTGGAATTTAAAACCAGAAGTTCAAAAGTCGGCAAAACATGAGGTAATAAGACAAATAGTATCTGTAAGGGGTTTGAACTTTTTTGCTTCGCTTTTTTGGTATCTTATTATCTAAGCATACAAGGGTCATTGATTGGAGCAACCCTGCTGTCGCCACCTCGGCTAACCTGCTTGCAGACACCTACCTACCTACCAATGTGGTGGGGCCTTTGAACCAGCTCGCCGCCGATAACTTTTAGCAGATAATAGTACCTGGAAGGCTTACTACTGTGCAGTGCCGTCGCGTCAGCAAATTCTCCTAGGTCATTATGACCAGTACAAAGACGAGGGGGTCGCCATTTCCGATGGAAATTGCTCTGCACTACCTACGCTTTTATTACTGTCATGGTGTCAGGTCATCACCCGCCGTTCATTGAACCTGTATAACAGTTCAATGAACCAAGCCACCAACCCAGCCACCGTCATCTTAGTCTAGTCACATCAAAACCTGTTTCGTGTCTTTGCAAACCTCTATTCCTTTAACCGCTGTTTGCCTTCGGAAATTTTTTAAGGTTGATCCTAACCAGATGTGGTAAAGCTGGGCCAGAAAGTTTATTTTTTGTAAATAAACAAGGGAACCGCTACCACGTACACCTAGGGTCAGAAAAAAACCGTTTATTCTACAATAAACGTAATACCTCTTAGCGGTTTATTCATGTATAAGTACTTGGTCTACTTGTACCAGAGAGTTAATACATAGCGTACGGAAGCAATACGTTAGTTTCTTCACGCCGCTCTAATCATCTAGGTATTATGACAGCTCTGAAACAGTCTTACTCAACGCTTATATATCACAATTGATCAATCAATCAATCGAGATAATTCTTTACTTAAGATGAAGCTTACTTCAAATTTTGTTAGGGGCCAGCATAGAGCGAGTCATATGGGTGTAATTTAACTACTACATAAATGTTAAGGAAGGAAGGTTACAAATACATGAAGAACTGAGTTTTTATGGTGCGCTCCCAGCCCTATGCTAGGCTCGATGGGGACTGACGCCTTACACAGGCGAGGCAGGGTCTCAATGACATCATGGCTTAGCTCAGGGTCTCGCTAGGCGCTAGGCCTAATTGGAAAGCTGGCGAAGGTAAAGGGTTGGCGAAGGCCAGGATCGTAACAAATTTTACAAAGCTTTCTTCACCTTTTACGCTTATTCGCAAGCAATTAACTTCAGAGCTGTTATAATAAATCGTTGAAGCGGCGTGAATAATACAGCGCCTTTCTTTCGCACGCTAGAATTTAACTCCCTGAAGGACAGTAGCAGGCAAGCTGTCAGCCTGTCGCCAACAACAGATAGACCGTCCTACCTACCCTCACTATCAGTCATGCCGCCTCAACGCGTTGGCAAACCTTTCAATCACGTGGTCATTGATGCCTTTCAGAGCATAATTCTATCAAATCGAGCAGTGAAGTGCTTATACTGTTGCACTCAAATAATTGATGCTATTTATATATACTTCTGTGTATAATACCTTCTTCAATAAACGTGTATTAAACACGTTTATTGACTAATTCAATTTGATTAGGCAATAAACATGTATACTTACATGTACACCCCCTTTGCTTACATGTACACCCCTCTTCTGCGAAACCTGAAATTACCATTGTGCATTACTCAGGTACACATCAAATTTAGTAGACCATTTAAGGGTTTACATATGATTCTGAGCAACCTCTTCACAGTAATTTTGCACTGTTCAAAGAGCTTCAATTTCGTGTTCGAAGAGCTTCAATATCGCTGTTTCAGCACCTTCTTCGCTACATATGAAACGCTGCAAACAGGCCTGCATTCGTTTGGACGAAAGGAGATGTGACAGCATGTTCACCTCGCTGCCCTCCTTGTTCCGTTCGCGGACGGCGCTGAAAGGACACTTCATGAGTCGTGTGCCACTGCGAAGACGCTTTCAAAGCCCCCTGAGTTTAGACTTGCTTTCCCCTCACAATCGCACCGTATATAGACGATTCGATCAACATCTTTCTTGGACTTCTTGAAGCGTGCAGTGACGACAGCATTGCCCTCTGGCCCAGCGTGTTTATTGAGCCCTCCAACCAAGAATTTCACATCGTCATAGACCTTCCTCAAAACGGGAGGTGAAGTCAAAGACATGAGGCCGGCGAAGGTGGTGCTGACAGGTGGGGCGCCGGTGAGGATGGTCATGACAATGACGATGGCGATGGCGATGGTAATGACAATGGTAATGGCAATGGCAATGATGAGTGTTAGAAGGAAGGTTGATAACAAGTCTGATGTGTGGATTTACTAGGCTAGATTAACCAAATTTGAGGCTGTGCGGGAGAGGTTGCTCAGAATCATATGTGAACCCTTGAATTGCCTACTAAATTTGGTGTGTAACTGAGTGATGCGCAACGGAAATTTCAGGTTTCCCGAGGGGGGTGTACGTGTAAGCAAAGGGGGTGTACATGTAAGACTTCTGCATCTAGATTCTGAATAATGCCTTTCGACGTAGTACCTGGTTCAACTGATCTAGGAACTGATCGTTCTAATCTACGTTCTATAACTGTTACAGGCGACCAATTTGAGTCTTTCCAGGTACCTTCAAACGTCAGTTGGGTCAATATATCAGCAAATATCAGCCCTTTAGATGTCGCGGGCTTATGAGGTCTATATTTCTCCTTCGAAATACTTCAAATAATAGCAAAACACACCAATTTATACGTCAATCAGAGTCACAGATGAAAGAAAGGAAGAGATTCTAAAGTCAGATCATTTTCGAACACAGATGAGCTAGAACTCTATGCATACAATCGTCGATGTAGATTAGGAGGACATAAGGCCTTGTACTAGTGGTTGATTGAAATCAGCGTGATCAATGCCTACAAACTCCCTTTGCATTCAGATGTTCCGAAGGAGGCTAAATACACTGTTCATAGCGAGTTCAGAACGGCTTTGGCTACAGATCTTATTCAGACCTCTGAAAGACAGTTTCTGAAGCGAAAAAGAGCGTCAATTAGATCAGCAATTGAGCGTTCAATGGCACGAATAGAAGATCATCAAATCTGCAAAAGAGAGAGCTCTGGGGACTGTCGTGGGTGCAAGGAGATAGAGCAATTGGCAGGATCAAGGAAACGAAGGAATCTCGGTGAAATTACACCAGATTTGGGCCGCAGCAAGCGGGGAAAGCGCCCTACTTACGGCTGCAATATCTGCGATGTCTTCATCTGCAAAGACGGTCCTTGTTGGGCCGCTTATCATCGTAGCATTAAGATAGGATGAACAAAAGAAGTTCAAGGTGAAACTTTGTAAATTGATTGGTGGAGTAAGCGAATACGCTAAACCTAAATCAAAATCTGATAGGTGGGAACTCCGAAGGAAGGAAGTGACCACCGTATGTCAAATATTGCAAATTAACTTTGATGCATATACTCCTTCAAGCTCGAACTCTAAGGGAGATCGCAATTCAAGATCTGGTTCTTCTTGACTGTCTTTGTAGCTCTCCTACTCGTATAAACGGGGTTCCGGCGCAAACGGGGTTGTCGCGCACCTTAACTAGAAAGGTTAGTTACAGGTAGTATCCCGGGGCGGACTCGGGCACGCTGACAGTATCTCGGGGCACGCTAAGCTCCTGGATACAGCCTGTAACTAACCTTTCTAGTTAAGGTGCGCGACAACCCCGTTTGCGCCGGAACCCCGTTTATACGAGTATATCTCGCTCGTCTCGCTCTCGGATTGTCCCTGACTCATCTTGTTTTCTCCCCAAGAAAATTTTGCTCCTCTCGTTTCTGCTTCGATTTATCTCTCTCTAACTCCTTATAGCGTTTCTCTTGTTTGTATAATGTTGGGACCTGAAATCTAACCAGGGCGTGTAGTGGGTAGAACGTTTGATCTATAAAGGTAGCTATAACCAGGATACTAAGAATACAGAAGGAGCTGAGCAGGCTAGCTCGGAAGGGCTCGGACAGATGGAATGTTCTAGCAGATGCTGGAAGAGAAATCCCTAGGGCCTATTGGTACCTTCTTGTCTTTAAAAGTCATGTCGCCCATAGCACTAACGTAGGGGGGAGTTTGATAGGGAGTTTGGTAGAGAATTCGGTAGAGCGTTTGGTAGGCGGCTCGGTAGGGAATTTGGAGGTACGGTGGAAAGAAAGTCAGACGTCGAGACTTTAGCCAGCTATAGGTGGCAGCAGAGGTGGGAATGAGTGTGAAGGTATGGCCTGAAGCAGGGGCCTGGCAATTGGCCAACTTCTGCGTCTCAAGGGAAGTAGGCCGATCTTGGGAAGTGAATTATGATTCTCTACCAAAATTTCTACTAAATTCCCAACAAACTCCCGACGAAACTCCCTTCCAAACGCCCTACCGAATTCTCTACTAAATCCCCTACCGAACGTCCTTTAGAAAACCTCGTCAGTTGACAGAAGCACAGGTGGCGCAGTAGTTGTTGGTGAATTGCGTCTTTCAAGACGTCGGATGACTATTAGCTCTGTGGCCTGATGTGGATCGAATCGCTCCGCCGTCGATCTTCAGATTGTCTTGAAATCGTGGTGGAGGGACCGCGCAAAATCGATTCCGACTGAGGGAGACAATGGCATCTAACTAGGGTGGGGGGGTCTGGAGCCATTCTCGTGGAAAGATGTGCCTCGAGCCGTACCCATCATCGGTGCCGTCGACACTTTACCGAGCCCTACACCGCCAAATCAAGATTGCTCTCCTAGCCCACCTATTGCAGCTTTTCCTCCAAGTGTAGGTCTTCCTTTTTGTGTATGAAGTTTACCAAGGGTATCGCAGTATGACGCAGTCACCACCAAGGCCGCGATTGCCTTTTGTCTACTGTGGTAGATGGTAGGAAGCTTGGTATGTAACAGGTAAGGTAGGTACTGTTTGGTTGCAAAGCCTTCGGCTCGGCCCGTCCATTCCCTGCTCGAAACCAAACGACAATCTGAAGCGATACATAACAGGAAACGTGAAAGGTGAGCGTAACACAAAGCATATGAAGCCATTTGCTAGGAAGAGGCTAAAATACAAGGTGAAATAGGCTGACGTGACTCTCAAGAACTGAAGCCACGCTTAGTGCCTAAACATGCAAAGAAATTAACAAAAGTGACTGATGCCAAAAGAAGCAAATCCAATCGCAGCATCCCGGTATCATTCAGAGAAATGACAAGCAGCTTTCTTTAAAACCCTGCTTGGCGCCGCCAGACATTCACATCATGAGACGGTGAAGTTTGAGCTCAATATAGTATGGTTCCAGGAAGACGGCGCTTAGGATATACCTCGGTTGCCTGGTGGATCCTCGTCGTCGTTACCCAAAGCGTCGATAGGCAATGTCTGCCCATGGCGTCGCTTTCGGGCCTAGCAAATTCCTTTGCAAGATTTTCGCTTTGCAGATGTAGACCTAGGAACATGAACAAATAAGGCAATCATCCTTCCGAGCTCCTGCTCGACGGATAGTACCTATGTTTGTATTAGCGGGGATAGGCCGCGGAGACGGAGTAGCTAACCAAGCAGCGATAGCTATGCCGATGTACAATGTCATCGGAATCACACCTTCAAGCCTAGTCATTGTTCGTAAGCTGTCATTGTCAAGAAGTCATTCAACAGAAGTGCTTACCAGTTAGACTTTCCATCCTGGATCAGGGAGCTAATCAGGAAGACCGCAGCGATAAGCAATGCAATCTGGAATCCGTCGAACGCCAGGTTCATATCCTCGTTACCTAGGATCCAGCCAACAACGACGACAAATGGAATCACACCAAGGGCAATCTGCGTGCTGGAGCCGATTGCGACTCCAATGGCAAGGTCCATCTTGTCCTTGATGGCCATGGTGACGGCAGTCGCATGCTCGGCCGCATTCCCAACAATAGGTACAAGTATAAGCCCCACAAAAGTTCTTGACAGTTTGCCCGTTCCATTCCTCGGGGACATGTCATTAATAGCCCGTGTCATGAAGTCGGCGCAGATGCCGACAAAAATGGTGGATACGACGAGGGTTAGTATCGCAACCCACAGTCTCACTTGCGCCTGTTCAGATGGTTCTTCCGAGTTCTGTGTCAAAGCATCCATTGCCTGTACGACGGGACTTCGCTCCTCAGTCGAACCCACAGCATTCGTGTTGACCACGTCTTCGTTCTGCGATCGTCTCTTTGTCTTTGGACCTGGGGTGTTGTACATCGATGCATGAGTTTTGAGCTGGAAAAATAAACATGCTGCGTATGTAAAGAGAAAGACAACAGCAATTCCTCGTGAGACTCTCGTTACGTTCTCAGCTATTTCTGCACTGGTCTGACCTAAGAAAGTCAAAGACAGTATGTTAGTCTTGTTAATTCAGAGCACATTTGAACATACCTGTATTGCTTCGAGCCCACGCTTGAAATCCCACTGGTATGGAGAGGGTGGCAGCGGCCATAATCTGCAAGCTCGAAGATGTCTGCGCCACCGTCACGTTGAACTGCTGCTCAACACGGTTGATGCCGCCTCCGATGAAGCACATCCCCATGACCAATAGCAGATTGGACAACATGCTTCCGATCAAAGATTCCTGAACAATGTCCACTTGACCTTGTGTCAAAGCAATAATCGATACGATAAGCTCAACGGCATTTCTAGTACACAATCAGCTGCAAGCGCGATGATAATAAGTGACGATTAACACACCCGAAGGTAGCATTAAGCAGACCGCCCAGCGTGTCCCCGATATGATAAGTGATCTGTTCGGTCGCATCGCTCAGCATGGCTGCCAGCGGAATGATAGCAACGAAGTTGGTAATGAAAGTAGCCACTGGGTTGATGTGCGTGAAGTTGAGAGCAATGCCGACCGGTATCATGAGGAACAGGATGTTGATCCATGACCTAAAGATAGTTGCTCTGAGTTGTCCCATAAGCGTGAAATCGGGTCTGGAACTCTCGACGCCGGCTTCCGGATCGTTCATTTTCAATATTCGAAGTCGATGAATACAGGATCAGGTCAATGTAGGGTCAGGAAACGTACGATGAGTCAGGTTGTAGGAACAGAGGCCTTGTGATAGAAGGGTTTGGTGAAGAACATTGTTCATCTTATAGAAGGATCAGAACATGGCTTAGACCTACACAGCCTGGTCTTTGCATCCTGGTGCCTGCTTCATCACCTCAGAGTTCCTGGCACAACAGTGTGAATGATGAAGGAGCACTTGCCACTATGTAGTCAGCACCCTCAGAATTATTGACAAGGGCTTGACTGGTGCCTAGCAAGGGCTAGCAACAAGTGAGGCGGTATCTAGGTAGTCTCCGTGTGTACATGCCACATGACATGGGTCAGTGTAGCGAATCCCAATTAAGCACCACAGACCGATTCCTAATGTCCTGGACGGTGATATTTTTCTCCTATGAGGTAGCTGCCCAAAGGCATCAAAGCTCCACTTAATTTTGCAGTCTTCCTGATGAGCTTCGTCATCCTTCTCTTTCTTCGATCGTTTTCTCGATCATGCATCTCGGTTCAATATTCGCCAATAGGCCCATGGATGGTTCACTCGTCACCACGCCGGGTAAATATGCTTGACGCATCGAGACATCTCCATGGTCATCAAAGACTTTCATGGCTCCGTCTTCACGCTACCAACTATTCTGCCATGGTTTCCTTTCCTTCGCTGCCTCCGCCATCTTCATCGTCGTCCGCTTCATTGTTCCTGCTCTCAAACGTCTTTCATATCTGCTGAATCTGCGTACATCAATATGTTTCTCCTTGGGTTGAGTTCAGTGCATCCTTTGTCTTTTGGACAATTTGGAGCCATCTTCATGATTTCACATTCTGCCCCCTTGCGGAGAACTCTCTTCAGCCTTCTGGACCCGTTGTCGCCAGTTCATGGGTGCGAATTCATTCATAAAGTCAATCAGGTCGCTTTGAATCTGTGGTGATGTTATTCATGTCAAAGTGCGGGCGTTTTGCGTGAGGTGTGAGCTGGCTAGGATGATACAGAGTGAGACAAGAGCTAGTCAGAGGTCTTTGTGTGCTTTGCTGTGGCCTCGACTAGTCCAGCGAGCTCTTTGCATGTTGCTGCGTATATGAGATAGGGAGATCTGGCTAAAGCTGGGTTGTTAATGCAATTGCACAGAGAATATGGCCGCGCTGGTCTGTCTACTTGCTATAAATGAGAGGTCAGCTAGAAAGCAACACAGATCATCAAAACTAAGAGTGTTCCCAAGTACCGAGGGAGGCTTGAAGAATCTGTAGATTAATTAGATAACGGTTTAAGGGGGAATGTGATGTGAAAGGATGAACAGAATTTTATTCTATAACCCAATGTCATTTCAAAATTGGTGAATCGAGCGGTTCTGACCCTACCTACTCGCCTACCTACTCGCCTACACCGGATATACGACCAATTCTCACATGATGAAACCGCCGACCATCGTCCTCCTTACCGGCGCATTCCATGTGAACTCGGTCATGGACGTCCTAGGTGCTCGGCTATAAGAGGCTGGATACAATACGCGTACCAATGGACTGGTCACCGTCAATGGGCCTGGTCTCTGTTGGAAATAGGGGAGTTGGCAATCTCCGCCTCATAGGGCTGGTAGGGCTGGGGCCCGCTAGTAGAGTTTTCACCTTCCACCTCCTAGGTCGTACGCCGGTTTCCCTGGAAGCGCTGCTATTGAGGGATTGTCCACGGACCGCCAAGGGCCAACAGGGCGGCATTGTCGGCCTTGTCTACCAGTCCGCATTCATTCCTCAGTGTTGAAACAAGAAGTTTTTGCAGCATATGTAGAATGTATGTTTGAGTGAAGTATGAAGGTTCGAAGCTTCGATTAAATACAGTGCGTCATGTGACCTCGATAGGTCGAGCATAACTCCCGGAACAAAATGAGCTCATCAGCATGATTGACCCGAAGAAACCCTTTTATGCCGACGTGCCCGAGCCTTTAGCTAGCGAAGCCGTCAACCAACTCTCTTTCAATTCGCCTTCTGAACCAGTCTACTACGCAGATGCGGCTTACGATGGTCATCGTGTGTACATACGTACCCAAGCGCTTCCGCCTTTCGCTCAAGATTTGTTCGTCGCCAAGAGCGGAACTCAGTGGAACGTCAGGAAGCCGAACTCCAGCCATAGTCCTTTGCTGAGTGAACCTGCGACATTGACTCAACTTGTTCAGAACATTGGTTTACGAGAAATATCTAGCGCACGTCTCGGACTAGGAGCGTGATGACATTCGCCCATGAGAATTAGAGATATTGAGCATAACCAGTACAATCAATTAATTAGCCGTTCTGTAAAAATTACATGATAAGACATTCAAATGTAAGAGAAACACCATTTCTGGGCCCCTTTAGCAGTGCACAGGCCTCATTATCAGGTTCACGTACTGCGCTTTCTCAAGCCCCTTGTGCCTAGATAGTCGTGACGGCCGTTCCAGCATGACAGACGCCAAAGATTTGTCATATCTACACGATGGCTTCGCCCTTCAACGAAGCTCTTCAGCCTTACAGCTATCCTATCGAGCTCTGCTTCAGATGAGAACGACCATCGCCCCCTTCGAGTCACTGAAAGCGGTGCTTCTAGATCACTGGCAAACATTCGAAAATCTCATCGATAGTCATGCCGTCGGCGCGAAGCTACTGGATGGTCACAATCTGGATCTGGCAACTGTGCTGATGGTTGCAAGATATGCGTTCAAGCTGTCTCTCTTTCAATGTTCTTTCTAGGTACAACGGCCTTGTAAATCTATCCGAGAAAGCGCACGATGCTATCACCGCGAGCGCTGGAGCATTCCAAGCCAGCATAGAGAAGGACGAAGTAATATACGGTACCCATCACCCTCTTCTTTGCCTACGATGATGGAAACGTTAAATGGAATTAGGGATCAATACTGGTTCTGACGGCAGTGCAGATACGCGGACAAAAGCTGTCAAGAAAGACTTGTTGCGCGAGTTGAAGTATGAGACATTAAGCAAGATAGCTCGACCCAAAGGCGCTCCTCGAAAGGTCTTCAAGGCCGCTGAAAATGGCCTCATAGCCTACCTCGAAGAACAGCCGTGGGCCATGCAGAAAGAGATGGTCTGGTACATATGGGAGGAGTGGGGGATTGGTATTTCGTCTATCAAGGGTATTGGATAGCGGTCCCTTTTGGTCAGAGCATTTTTCCGATAATCCACGCAAAAGAGGAGGCTACCGTCTTTCTTTACCCGACATGGGATACAATCGACTTCTAGGAGGTTGACCCTCACCTTCCAATTCAATCTTATGATCGTATGACCGATGCGGGGGCAACTGCGTTGCCTTTCCTCTCTATCAAAAACATCCAGGAAACTGCCCAAGTCAAAGTGAGGGCCGTTCATGTTGTAGGTGGGGCTTCCCTACTAGCATTGTGGTGGGACTTTGTGGCGGTCAAAGGGATAGGTACCTTAGGTCTGCCTTATTTAGCGTATTCGCTTACTCTACCAATCAATCTATAGGGTTTCACCCTGAACTTCTATTATAAGCGGCCCAACAAGGAGCGTCTTTACAGATAAAGACATTGCAGATATTCCAGCCGTTAGCTTGCTGCGGCTCAAATTTGGTGTGATTACACCGAGAGACCTTCGTTTCCTTGACTGTAAAGGATCAATACGACCAGTCGAATCTTACTACTCTGCACCTGGCAATTAGAGAGCTGGCTGGTTGCTGATTCGGCCGGCCCCGCAAGAGGGAGTGGGCTGGCTGCTGCTGTTGAGTTTACGAATCGGTCAATCCTGTTCAGGTATGTATATTCAAAACGAGGCTTTTTTCCGGCGCTGAAACGGCCACGTGGCAACATCATTTGAAGAAAAGACCGAGGTGCTACAAGAGAAAGTCTTTCCGCCACCCCCTCAAGCAGATGTCAGTGACATTCCGGGGTCATTCATACCATTAGCGGTACCATCCAATCCATTCATCTCAGAAGACGAGGTGAAGCAGGCAATTAGACGGGTAAAGTCGGACAAAGCGCCAGGAGCTTCCGGAATTCCAGACGGAGCACTTCAAGCAGGTGTCAGGCAAGCAACGTAGACTAGGAACCCTTCAAAACCAGGCTCTTCGCCATGTTGCAGACGCCTCCAAAAGAGTAAACACCAAAACGCTTGATGTTCACATGAACAAGCTACGGGATCAGGCCACACTAGGTGAGTCGACGGCAGAACACAAGAGATCCCATCCCCCGCTCTCCCGCCACCAAGAAAGTAATACTCCTCAATACTTCTATTCGCACCCCAACAAGCGACCGCGCCGCAATAGCGCAATTCCACAAAGTCAATGGAAAAAATACAAGGAACGCATTGCAGACATCAATGCAACTCCGGCACAAAGGTCTCATCTGTCTAACAAGACAGTAAAGATGCGTGACGGTCTTCAGAAAGCCGAAAGCACCCTTGCGCAGTTGTCGATGGCCGACGCTCGACCTTTGCATCTTCGAACGTTTTGGGAAAGTAATGCTGGCTGTATGACTGACCGCGCATGCCATGACATGCCTAGATAGGCCTAGGTGACAGACTAGGTGACAGGACTACTATGGTAATTGAGGTTTAATTCCGCTGTGCTGCCCTTAAAGATCGCGTTCATTGATTCCCCAAATACCATAGTAGAAAGTTGACAGAAATAGTAATCAGAAATAATCAACCAAGACTAGGCGACAGAACTCGATGACCTGCCTCAATGATATGACTAGCTGACAGATGACAGAACTAGTTGACAGGTTGCTAAGCAACAACTCCATGACCAGCGTACTCCGTACCAGGACCGTATTTCACGCCAAGGGAGTAATCAGGAAAGCTCTACATATGCTGACAACATTAGTCTTCTAGTGAAACAGAACATATGTACACTAAGATGCATGTAGTAGCACTCAAACCCAGTATTACCGCCAGCAGCCAATAACCTCGAAAGAAAGATTGCAAATCGCCATTCTATAATACCTGTCCCTCGAGTCCATTCTAAGTGTTTGACCATAACCGTACATAAATCTTTGAAACTAAGTGCTTCCTTGAGGAAGACCTTTAGATCCCTTTTGCCTTTTCCCAAGGTCTCTCTTCGCTGAAGGCAGAATCCGATGAGCCAGAGTTAGATTCACGATATCTTGAACTGTCAAGCGATGTGTTATCTTTATTCTTGGCCTCGATCATGCAATCGTCAGTCTTGAGTTCTTGAATTTCGGCTGTCACCTTTCTAAATTGCCTCTCGACGCCAGGGATTCAATCGTTGTTCTGTAGCATCGCTATCCCTCCAAGTTTGAAGATCTTCTTAGTCGACGTGATTGACGAAGCCGTTCGCTTCCATGCGATTAAACCGGCCTCTCGTCCTTCTTCTCCATGCAATTGATAGCGATAGCAAACTACCACATAGTACCACTTCCGATCGTTGCCGCCGAGTTGCTTGTAAGCCCTTCCTTCAGGAAGTCTTGAAGCCCTGATATACCCTTTAGAGTTGAAATCGTAAGGCCACATTTTCCCTCGTTCCGCTCCTCCCAGGGCGCTTTGAAGAATGTTGCCAACCCACCAATCAGAAAGAGGTACATTGCGCGCCGGAAAAGTACTACCTATGAACTCATAGATGTTGGGTATGATCTTCATCTTCTCTGACTTGTATCTCTTTGTCTTCCGTTTAGACTTTTTGTTCTCGGTTACGACTTCTGCTTCCTTTTTGGAAGAGACTTCCTTGAGGGGTTCTTCGATGCTCGAAAGGTAACCAGTGAGCGAACTGGTTTCAATAGCATCAGAATTCGAAGGATGAATATTAACAGATTCGAGAGGACCTTGTGCGACATCATATAGCGTAAGAAGTTCAGGATTTCCGTCAAAGACTTGAACACTCGCCTCGTCTTCAGCCTTCTTCGTTGATTGATGAAGAAACTCAATGCTAGAAAACGAATTCATCGCAAGGTTCATCGACCAATCGAATTCTAATTGTGAGATGAACAGCGCTGATGATGTCAACTCTTCGATATGAAACATTTCAAACCTTTGATCATCGGCCATCTCTTCAGGTAAAGGGTCATCTGCTATAGATAAAGTGAGATCAATTTCAAGACCAAGAAATGAGTACGCAGTGTGTGCGTCGTGGCTATTACTTGAATCAAAGATCTACCTACCTGGCTTACAGTTACATTGTCGCCATGTGATTCTGCTTACGCCCAGATTGCTTTGTCTTACGTCGTTCAGCTCAGGCATTCTCTTTCTCTGAGAATTTCTTTCAAATATTTCTATTCGAAGTCATCTGTCAGGTTATGAGAATTAGCAGGCGCGAAAAGAAGAACATGAACTATCTTAACATGGGTCAGCATCAATCACGGTAATAATCCATCTGTACTCCGTAAGCCTTTGACTTTCTAAGATGTTTACACTAATGTACTCATGGTCGGTGGGTAGAATATCAGACGGTTAGCATCTTTACTTTCAGGCTTACAGTAACCATAATGTGAGACGCGAGCAATTCCCCTTTGCTAAGACCATCGAGTCGCTTACGCCTTGACTTGTTGCATTCTAGCCTAAAAGAAAAGAGAACTTGAGAAGCATGTAAGGGTAAGGATAGTAAGATCACGCTGTTTACGATGAAGATTTTGTGTTGAACCTTTTGCATGCAGTCTTTATGGGGCAGTATTTAAAGATGCTTTTTATATGAAACATGAAGGAGGCATTTTATCATCAGCACTTCAGTCGTCGTTTCAGTAATTTCGTCATTGAGTGAGGGAGCGTCTAAACCGATGGTCAAGGAATGGCTCACTTATCATTGAACTTGATTCCATGTGCGAGGAATTAAGGATTTCACAATCGCCACAAAAAGATGTAACTCGACCTTGAACTCCACCGAATTCTATTCCTATGTGCTGGTCTTGTCAGAGGGGGTTCCTCCGGTTGCACGCCTGGCAGCAGCATCTCGCCCACCATCCTGACCGTGACTACCCTGCTTAGATATCATCCAGTTTGGCGCCAAAAACCGGCTATTATGGTCCCCACTTAGTGGAAGCGGTAACGTCAACTTCTGATCTTTAAAGTCTCAAGGCCTTCGAACTTTATTTTGGCGCAATAGCTGTAATGTTCAAACTCTCAATCCATATCTTCTCTTCCTGTCTTGCACCTGCGTTTGTGAGATGAAGGCCGCGAGATGAGAGTGTCCTTTTTTTACGGTAGAGTCGTGCCATATCACTTTTCAGGATTTCCTTCGCGCGATGCCAACTTCTCTGTATGCCCCGGGCAAAATATCGTATTACCTTGCAACCTTTGACCAACCTACTTGTTGTATCATATCTCACCACCCTCGCTCCCGTTTCCTCCGTTCCTCCTTGAACCCCCCTAAATGCTCCGCGCCATCCGCTCAATCGCTTCTCATCATGAACCTTACTTCGCAGCTCAGCTGGAAATGCCATCGTGCAAGGAGTAAACAAAGTCGCTTGTGGGGGTGTCGTCAGCAAATTCGTTCTTCAATAGAAGTCAAAGTGCGGTTCCGCTTGCGTGAGGATATCACGGCACTGGCGCTTGTTCAGCATCGCGATGTCGAGCAGCCCTCGCTGCAACGATATAAATGAGCCTTGCGAGAGAATACCCAAAACCGCAGCATAGAGAAGATGGGCAATGATCACAATTCCATTAGCATGAGCCCAATGATAGGTGACGGTGGGTCGAAAAACGGAAACACTTGCTGGGATCTACAATCCGGAACGACCAAAAACATCACTAAACAGGAACCGCTCAACAAAATGAAGAAGGGCGTGAATCCAATGCTGGTGTGTCTCGCTGTATTCATATTGAGGTACTTGTACCAAGAAACTTAACGGTGAGTTCCGCCCCATCAAATACTCCCAAGCTGACAGAGGGGTGGAAGGCATCACTTTATTCGCCTTCGAAGCAAGCTACTGTATAGTCACCCAATCATCATGTCTCATTCGTCTCATGGCGTAATCATCTTGCCGAACAGCAAACGCCGTCAGCCTTCAAAGCCAACTGTCATCTTCACGCCAAACCTGGCTCCCGATTTACGCCTCAAGCCCAACTTCCATACGCCCGTCGGACCCACTTTCCAACCACGCCCCAAATCCACCTCCCATTCACATTCCCAAATCCATGATCTCTCATACTCCCAGAAAACTCACCCTTCAAATCCAGCCTCAAATCCAGCTTACAACTCCCAAACCCATCCTGTACCCTCCTATCATAGGACGTAATCTCTATTTGGGGGGCGAACATGGATAACGGAATCTCTGGGGCATGAATGGGAGGTGTGTTTGAAGGGTGCGAAAATCATTGATCAGGCTTCGAGGAGAGTTTATGGGGAGCGGTTCACTCAAGACTTCTTCGAGAACAGAGCAGGACTGTTCGCTCAAAGCGTCAGAATTCGTTGTCCTCAAAAACGACAACCTGAATCCTTCTTAGCGTTATACCGGAACAACCCTCAAATTCCATATCGATAGTCATACCACTTCAACGAATCCTCTGGTTTGCCTGGATGGTCTCTATTTGTTCCAGTTGGATCAGTGGCCATTGTTAGGCTGCGAAGTGTGCCAGATTTTTCCCCTCGGCAATGCGACGGTGTGAGTACGCTGCCAGAGGGGATAACAAGTTGGCTTCGATTCCGGTCGAGTTGCGCTTCAGAAATGTGGCTGTCGAGTCTAAATGATTTCCCTGGGATAACCTGGCTTTCGCGGATTATCTCGTCTATCGCATGCCGAAGCTCATGTTCTGCCATTCGGTACGTTAAAACCCCGCTATGGCGAAGTTGGTCATGGGGACTGCTGGAGAAATTGGACTGTACTGAAGTAAGACGACCATATCTTGACTAATAGCATCGCGCAGAATGAGCAGTGAAGAAGTTTGTCAACGCTGTTATCTGTGACCCGAACTTTGCACTGCAAAAACCCCGTCAAGAAGCGCCAAGCCGACCTGCTGATGGAAATGAATAAGGCTTCCCGAACCTTAGAGAATGCAGGCTCCCATTGTTGAAACAAGGCATAATTCGCTAATGCAAGGTGACAGCGCCTCTATAATAACAACTCACCCTTTTTCCGTTCCTTTTCCAGCTTGACCTTGACCGAAGGAATTAGCGTGTGCCAGACTTGTCAGGGGTTGCTTCCATTTCTTACTGATGAATGATTTGGTCAGGATGTATTTGTCCAATGCGGTCTCCTATGCCGCCATAGCCAGTCGCCCGTTCAAGATCCTTTGCTCGGGAAAGATATCCCTCATGCCACGTCTGGTGGTCAGCCATTGATCATCTGCTTCGTACACAGAGACATTAAATCACAGCTGCCAGGGCGAGAGTGATCTTGATGAGTTTGTCAATGTCATTGTGAAAGTCAATGACCTACTAATGCATGCTGACAGCCAGTTTGAGTGTGGACGCCGCCAGCTTGTTTCATGACAGTACGTGTTATGAATATGCCTACCTCCGTCAGCAGAAGTGTGCCTGGTGCCACTACTTGCGGGTGAAAGAAAAAGTGATAGGGGCCCTCAGCTTTTTTCATGTACAAACCAGTCTGTCATCGCACAACATTGACTTAATTACAAGATCAACCCTGTCGGCCGATTTAAATCCCAACTTCAGCCATGACCGACCTTATATACTCTCTATTCCTGAAGATCAGCAAGAACTTGACAGTCTCTCATCGCCGCATCGCAAAGTATCGTGGGCTGGCTGTTGTTATCATCACCCTGGCAATTCTGGGTTGCGCTACCCTCGTGTCAGTGTTCATCTGGTTCAAATTAGTGTTCCTGATACCGGGCATCTTGGCTTTGACAGCGATCTTAATCTCGAGCCTTTCACTCTGGGCCTGGGTCTATCTTTCAATTCCTCTGATAGTCGTCGCTTGCCTAGTTATCCCCTTCACTGTGAACCTTGAACGACTTCCTTCAAGCTCTCGTGATACAAGAACGGCCGCTTTCCTCGTTGTGATTTGCTTCTGGCTCGTCCTTGCGACACCTACACTCTACGTTTGCATACAATTCATGAGACTCGGAAGACGATTACTCGTTCGTCCTACCAAACAAGTGGAATCAACACCAATGCCGTTGGCCGACCCGTCGCCCGCTTGCCCATTGCCTCCGTACGCGTCGCCGTCGGCGAGTCCTGACTTCCTCTACCCTGTTACCGCCAAGGAATTTGTCTGAACTGGGTTAGATCTCGTGCTTGGAGATTCTGTTGGCGTTGCTTTCTTCTCTGTATGGTTGCTCAATTCTCTTAATAAGACGAATGTGAAGGTGCATGAGGTTAATTATGTCAGTTTGAAGGCAGTGTCTCTATGCTAACTGACAACGATTATATTCTACCAAGTTCAAAGTATATTGAACCGGCTGCTTGTTGAAGACTTGTGCTGTAAAACTGACAACGCAGATCCACGAGATCCCATGACTGCTCGGCCCGCTGACGACTTGAGGTATTCAACAATAATCGGGCTACGACAGGGGAGATAATCGAGCGGGGCGGGTCATCTCGTCATACACCAATAGATCTTCTCCAAACCCACGACGGTCTCTATCTTAGAATCCAGCAAAGCCGTTGAGCACGAGTATATTTCGAGGCTTCAGCCGACCCACCGCAGTTCTGGAGGTCGTATCAAAGATGTTCAAACGTTGAGCACAGTAGCAATACAAGCAGATCAGGTCTTTAGGGAATATTTATTGGAGAGTGCCTCAGCAGAGACGTCGATTATATTGCTACCACCGCAATGAAGAGACCGGAAAGATTTCTCTAGTGTCATAACACGCCAGCCTTGCCAGGTGTGCCAGGGCGCGGCAGAACATAGAAAATGCTAGAGTTCTGGATCTTCCGTTTGATTACTGCAATATCTAGGTATGTTCAGGTAAACTAGAAAGGTTGCTACCTCATGCTGAGGTGGTCTTTCCCTTGTGGCTCATAGTCCTTTTGCTTTGCTTTACTCTCAGGGAAGAGGGCACAAGGGTAATTCTTGGACTGCACAACGTGTCAGATGGCGAAGAAGTTTGTAAGGTGATAGAGATTGACCGAAGGACAATATGTAATCTATTGATGATATATATTGAAATGAACTTGATGACAGATGTCGAGATGTGATGAATAGCTATCAGTTTTCCTTCTTTTTCTTCATTAGCAACGCAGTTGCTTCTACCGACTGATTTTGACCCCTTTTCACTAGCGTGCAAAAACCTTATTTTAATTCTTTGTACAATGATTGGTCTTTATTCTTTGTAAAACGGTTGGCTCTTTTACCGATGTCACGAAAGCTAACCCTATTACAGTTACTCATGGAATCTTGAATGTTCGACTATTCTATTCGGTTTCGTGTTTACACTTCCAACAGCTACACTCGTCATTCGCTTCATGACCTACTTCATGGCCTACTTCATGGCCTACTACATAGTATGCTTCATACATGCTTCATAGCACATGCTAACAGCTCAATAGAAAGCACCCTCCATGGCTCGATATCGAACTCCCTACCAAACTTCCAACCAAACTCCCTGCCAAACTTTCTACCGAGCTTCCTATCAAACACCCCTCCATGGCTCCCTTCATGACTTCCTCCATGACTCCCTATCAAGCTCGCTACATGCTTCAAAACACGCTTCGGTCGGGCGCATAACACACGTCAAACAGTGCTTCAAACAGTGCTTCAAACAATGCTTTCTACATGGTTCCCTATCAAACACCCTCCATGGCTCCCTATCGAACTCCCTACCAAACGCTCTACCGAACTCCCTACCAAATTCCCTACCGATTTCCCGCCCTACCAAACTCCCTACCAAACTCCCTACCAAATTCCCTACCGATTTCCCTACCAAACTCCCTACCGATTTCCCTATCAAACTCCCTACCAATTTCCCTATCAAACTTCCTACCAAATTCCCTACCAAACTCTCTACCAAATTCTCTACCAAATTCCCTACCAAATTCCCTACCGAACACCCTTCATGGCTCCCTTCATGATTTTTTCACGGCAAAGGTCTTGGAGACCTTTGTTGTTCCAACCGAGCTGCGAAATGCTGAAAGTCTCTAATCCTGACTCCACTCCCAATGTTGATATCCGGACCGATCTCGGAGATCTCTTGAATATCAATAGTCGCCAGCTAACCCAAAACAAATGATGACCATGATACGGCTGAAAGACTGTGGCTCTCCTCACGTTTCTGTAGTTGAAGTGGCCAGTCTGAGGATCCTTGGTTGGCTGAAGCGTACCCTGAGGTCCCGAATGACAATCCTCCGCACCGACTGTGGCGATAAGAGAAAGACAGTAATGCTTCGATTTGAATATTTCCTCAACGAATTTCAGCATGTGAATGTAATTCTCGTCGCCCCGCTCAAAGTGTATCTCAGAGGTACCATATTTGAGCAAGGCCCGATTAAAATCCCCGAGAGTGGGAACTATCCTCAATAATTCCCTTAAAATGACTCCGAAAAGGATCAGTTGCGAAAGGTCGGAAGATGGAATGGCTGTTATTAGAAAATTGGTCAAGATGCGAACAAAATACGCACTGATGAGTGAAGCCAAAAAGCTTAGATCCATGATCAACGGTCTCTGCAGCGAGATATGGGATACGGGCGATCGAGCGTGAGAAAACTCTTCCAACGTAAATATAAGGGGTGGTCCCACCCCTCCTCGTAGTGGTAGTCAGTAAGAGGGAGTTCCCCGGTCTAGAAGTCCTTATCTGTCTGATTCTATCGGCAATTTGCATGAGCAGACTTTCCCGAGCGCTGCATCACGGGTCTCGAGGTATTGGTCCCAATCCCTGTTACAATATCGATAGCACAGTTCAGACTGGGCAGCAATTCTCGACTTGAAAACAGCATGAAGTTGGCGCGTCTCTAACGTGAGCGAACACCGAAGCTGGTACTCTGTATTTTGCGCTGTGTTGAAGCTGCCGCACATTCAAGAAGGAAGCTAGAAGGAAATGGATCATTGTAAGCTCAGGGAGAACGGTATTGCCTGATGTATAGCCTACCGCAGACGACTTTCTCGAGCCTCCCCTCTGAAATTTTGCGCTACCCTGTAAGTGCATCTACCTCATGCCAACTCTACACAAACTCCCTTCCTTCAAGCGCTCTTCTGATGACGACGACGACCATGATAGTGACTTGAACCGATCTCTCAATTTCTTTTCGACACCAGAGCCGGGCGGGACATCCTGTACTCCCCTTGCATCCTCATCGTGGATACGAGAGTCAACTTTGGCATCAATTAAATGCCTGAAATATCAGCCTTGGGGCAGCAGTCGATGGCGTTGTGACAGGCCCTGAGCATGCAATCTCCACGCTGGTAGGCGGTCGTGGGTCGCTCCATCAATGCGCACACCCCAGCCATGCTGCTCTACGATGCCAGCCAGAGGGTGGCACAGCAAGAACCAACCAATCCGCCGCCAACAAACGCTCTATGGTGGTTGGGCACAAATCGGGTGCGTGGATGAGAGTGACGAAACGGGAGGTTCTGTGCCTTGCGATATCTACGCAATTGGGAAGCTCTTTGCTTCGAACGCGTTTGTTCCAAATGCCAACCGCAAATGGAGGCGCACGGCGTACGGCGTATAGGGCTCGGATTAGGGGTCTTTCCCTTCTTTCCGAGGCCAATGCTGTCTCTTTAAATCCTTATCTTTAGGTGAATCCGCCTCCTGTATGCAGTTCATGCAGTATCTTTGGCCTGGCTTTCGTATAACTCGCAGCTTTCCTTGAGGCCCGTATTCAAAGTGAACCTCATCGCTGAATCGAACTGGCCACCAATTCTCCTCTTCAGGATATCTTTCCAACATGATGACAGCGTATTCAACCCTTTTAGTGACTGTTCTAGGCAAAATCCAGCCCTTCATACAGGCAATGCACTTGTGATAGTCCATTGTTCCCATAGCTATCTTGATTGTATCGCCTGAACACTTCAGGCCCACCTCGAAGCCTAATTGCTCCCATGTTAAAGCTCTGGCTTCAAAGCCCTCCGACTCCAAAACTCTTTCTATTTCCCGTATATCTTTGTCCGATATCAGTGATTTACGGCCACGCGTTTCTTCGTGTTCAGGATCGTTGTTTCGTCGACGTGCGGAGGTCTCAGGCTGAAGCATCTGATATCCTTGCTGTTTTGACACTCCGAACGTTTTGATAACATCATTTTTGAAGTACGGTATGTTCATTCGCTCGCAGAATTCAATGGCCCCCTGGACTTTAGCCTTAGTAGGAGTGTCATGATGGTTGTAGTGATCCTCTGGTTCCATGGTTCTCGGAAAAGTGAGTAGTAAATTTGGTGGTTGGGTGCGGGGAAAATTTGTGAGTCCGGCTTTTTTTGCTACCCGCGTGGGTAAGGTAGGTATGTACTATTTGCCATACAAGTTAGTATGTAAACAAAGGAGACGCGTCACGCATTCTCACACCTCATTTCCTCTTTCCTTTCCATTTCCTTCCACTGCCATATTTGATCTTCCTGTCGTCCTGAAAGCCAAAGGTCTCTGGTGAATCACCTAGGGAAGCTGGAGAAACCGGAAATCCCGGATCCCAACGTCACGGCAGCAGCCAAAAAGGAGTACGCCAGTGCTATTAACCACTGGGAAGATAAGAACGACAGAGCCTGCGGTATGATTAACTTCAGTATCGAGCAGGGACCTAGAATACACTCGAATCTTACGGAGCTGGCTGGTCGCTGAACCGGCCGGTCCCACGAATATGTACATGAATGTACCGTGTTTAGCTGGCCCTGCCCTTCACAATCCCTCTTCAGCATGCAACAAATTGTCTACTCACAAGCAAACTAATCTACCGCTCGATAACACCTAGGTACTTCATACATTATTTACACATAGGTAGCCAAGTCTACCAAAAATCATTGGTTTTCAAGGTTCGAATGCTTATGTAAGTCCACCACTGTGATTCATGCTCTCAGGCGTCAGGGGGCAGAATGTTAACTTAGGTTTAGCCGAAGGACTCTTCCTCAACGATCTGACTCTCACTGGGATTCTGCGAGATACATATAGAGGTACGGGTTCTCATAACCCTTTGTCGAAGCAGCGATCAAGACTCGTGTTATGGGGAGACGGGTTCTCTGCCGAAGAGGGAAAGTCAGATGGGCTCTTGAATATTCATGAAAATCTCATGAAGCAAGTGGGAACGCGTCTTCTTTGGATTCTAATCATTCTAGACCGAGGTGAGATCTTCTATCTTCTTCTTTGAATACATCTAATCGTCCTCCTACAGCATTACGCATCACTCCTACCATCGCCTACGGTTCCAACCGTGTTGAGATTGAAGAACTGATAAAAACTGCCCAGAAAATTTTCAAAGATCATCAAAAGACATCAGAATGCAGTATTACCTTGAACGCTCCACATCCTAGAAAACAGGGCCCAGCATCTACATTTCATCGGCCCCCGTGAACATCTTCGAACGCAGGCCTCATGTCACCAATCTCTCAACATTTTAAGAGTGCTCCTGTAAAGCCTACAAAAGCTCCTTGGTCAAAGATTCCTCAGTCAATCGCAAGCATATCAATTGCAACTGGGAACCGAGCCCCGAAGTACTCCTCAGTCATGTATTCTACGAATCCACATCGATTGCCTCTTCCAATTGGCCCCTGCATTGAAGCATTCTGTGAAAGACTATATTCGCAAAGACATGACGAGGAACGACTCTAACGAGTTAGCCCTCGATGTCACAATAGCTGCGAAGCCTTATATCTCATATGTGTGCAATAAATATTCATTCCATGATTCGAAATCCCCAAGAATGCTTGAAGAAGCTCTTCTGCAGCTACACTTGCCAGTCATTCTCTCTTGGGCATGAAGCTGGTCTTACGGTCTTTCAAGATATACAAAAAATCGACCACTACAAAAATTTTGAAAGATCGTAAGACCAGCTTTATTGCATTAAAATGGTCTGTCGCTCAACAAGCCGTACTCTACCCTCGCATCCTTCTCCTCATTTCAACTGTCCGTTCCCTGATGACTTTACCAATCGGCCAAAATGTGAACACAATTTGGATAACCCTATTCAGGTAAGCACGGTAAGGTATATAGCATATTCCAACATTCCCTCGGTAATCTTCGCCTTCATAGGGCTGATAGGGCTGGGGCCCGCTAGTAGTTTCCAATAGCGCAAGCTGCTTAAGTTGTTGTTCCGTTCGCAACTCACCGACCATGTTTATCGTCGTCGACGGCAGAGCATCTATAAGCATCCAGGTATCACTATTTCACAAAACCTCTTCAGACCTGTAAAGCATTCTGATCACATCCTCTGCTCCGGTCGCCCCAGCCACACAGTCTTGACCATCGTCATTCCGCTGGTCTCATTTGGCGGTCATGCCAGCGCCGCCAACTCAAGTTTTTCCATTCTGTAGTTGTGCAACTACGCTCTGGCTTTACTTCTGTTATCTGTCACTTACATAACCTAATCTACCTTCTGGGAAGACTACCGCTGGGAAAACCGAAGTAGCCGCTTAGTGATTAAGAACCACCGAGAAAGCACGTAGTAGCTGGATGAGATCTGGGATAGTGAAGATACCTGCAGAATGAACAGAATATACTCTGATATTAAGATAGCTCCGTTAAGCCCACAAGGAGGTTTGAACTTGAAGGAAAGATAGGGATAGGATTTGAGTGTGAGGCATGTATTGGTTATCTCATGATGCATTTTGACATTGCAGATCTTTGATTGGAACACGATTTCCGTACTTTTGACAACGCTAACCTTTTGTGCTAGGCTTCCCGCCGTAGAATACGGCTGAACTCTTTCCCATTCAACCATTAATACTAGATTGATCTTGAATTAATAATTCTGAAATTTCAATTGACAGACAAGTCACACAACTTGTCAATCTCAAATGTAAATTATGTGATCAATTGTTAATTGATCTAGTATTATTGATTGATTGATAATTATTTACTTGAAGGTTCTATCTATTTAGTTGTTTGCCTGTTTCTGCGATGGGCGATCATGAATAGCCGCTTGTTTGACCTTCAAAACACGATTGAAAGGAACCACTGCGCGAATGCTCCATCCGTCTCCATCGGTAATACCTTCGAAAGACACTACGCTATTATGAAGGCAACCTTTCAGTAGTGAAAAGACAGTCTCCCACCGACCATCTACCAAATGCAAATCTGTTATATAGAACAGCTGTAATTTGCTTTTGTAAATCTTGAAAACCCTGAGAAGATCGGGTAAAGATATCTTCCCGGTACATATTTTTAGATACTGTAGCACAGTTAGTTGAACATCTGCAAAGAGCTCCCCAAAGTCAGTTCGGGATAAGTAGCCACAAGTAGGGGTAATCTCAAGGTGCAAAAATTCTATCAAACCTATGTTAAGCAAGATCTTCCGAAGACCAGCTTTGACGGAACAAGTCTCTTCCAGTGTGCTGCCGTGCTCCGCACATATTCTCAAATGTCGCAGATGGCTCCATACCCCTGTGTAATGTTCGAATTGCCAAAAAGTGCAGGGAATAAAATCAATCTCCAATGATGTGAGACGATCTGACATCTCATCCAACAGTGAGTGGGTTACACAGAGATTTGTATCATTGTAGAGCGTGGCAGTGGTCGTAAATCGGAAATTAAAGTCACCATCATTACTACTAGCAAATATTTCGTGATCAAAAGTTTGCCAGAATCGAGACTGCCCGGCATCAAACAGTAGTCGAAGCTCGACCTTCTTCACTCTAAACAGCTTAATTAAGGTCAACTGTAAGCCAGCCCGGTCTCGCAGAATCTCTTTCTGCCTGTTCAGGTAGTGACAATATCTTTTATAACGTCGTCGAACCTTCGATCGATGAGAAATACTAAGGATCCAGCGTGAGTAAGGTAAGAGATCGAGCTGCGAAAGGCTGATATGTTCCTCATGACATAATTGTCTTTTAAAGGTTGAAAATGAACAAGGTCGTAGTAAGTTAGTAGAGACTACAAGCTTCTGAACATGACATGCTAGAGAAGAACGGTTAGCGATCATACGTAGTGTGCTAATACTTTGCGGAAGTATATCAAGAGAGACAGTATGAAATAAAATAGAATTAGTTTCTCTCTCAAACATACGGCATGAAGAACGCAGGCTCTTCAGTGTAGACAGCTCGCAGTAGTTATATATGAGCACACGAAGTTCAGGAGGCAGAAGATGAAACATAAGTATGATGCATTGAATGCATGTAGAATATCACATCGTCGTTGCGAGGCCGGGGAGTATATATCATTTCGGTGATCCGTCTATCAGTAATTGCTGACAACACAGGTAATCAGAGCCTGATTCAAAGAGTCTAAATCCTGTTTTGTACTACCTCGGGTAAATTTCGAAGTATGTTATGTTCATCTTAGACAATGTCTGTCTGATGTTCTCTGATCTTCAGCGCTGATTTGTTCTCCTGCCTGGGTTTCTTTAATGAAAGATACATGCTGAATAAGATGCTGCGGAAAATCGTGCAAGATCATCAACCGCCATGTGATGCAGACGAACAAGGCTGCGAGGCTGATGTATCGTACAATTTGCAGAATGCCAATCATGATGTGAGAACCAATTGCACACATCAACATTAACCACATCCAGACTTGAGGCTCAACTGTAGAGTACTTCATTATGATTTCGTCGAATATAAAATTATCAGAAGTATCGTATACATTTATAAATGTTTTAAATTCCAAGATTGCATAATCGAATTACGGTCTCTTATAGCTGCTTATTGTTCAATTATTATTCGATTGCTAATGGTAGATGATAAAGTGTTAAATGCAGTGGAAAGGATGGGTTTGTTCTGGGGGGGGTAAAAAAGTTTGTTTTGGTTAAGGCAGATGGGCTTGTGGCGACCTCATGTTGTAATGAAGGAAAATAAAAGAGGCGGTAATCCGACTAATAGACATCGCTCGAGGGCTCAGATGAGGAGGTCGTCGGTGGCCACACGGTACAACCGGACAACGAGGCGAGAAGACGGCTAACCAAAAGAAGATGAGGCAGAGCATGGTCATTGTCTCTGGTCTCTAGCAGATCTGGTTTAAAAGCCTTCAGAAGGCGCTGTGCCGGTGCTGATAGCCCAATTCTTTAGACGGTTCTTTCAGAGAGAGTTTTAGTGTCTGACATGATTTCTCAACACACTGATGAAATATGATCAGGGCATCGATGGTGCTTTCAGAACGGGCAAGCTTTTGCCGTAATCTACCATTGTCTTGCATGAGTTCTTCGATACGTTGCTGAGAAGTTGCTGGTTGTTTCTTCTTGACAGTTTGTGGTCGGTGTGGTAGAGGATCATGAACTGGTGGCAGATTTTCATGCGGAGTGATTTGAAAAGTTACATGTCGCTCTGTTGAAGTAGAATGTTTTGGACGCCATGCTATACCCGATCGATGGTTCTTCGCGTCGGTGATCTGACGTTGGTAGTACTGCTTCTCCATCGCAACTTCTTAACTGTAAGGAGGTGTAAAAATCACACATCAGCTTTAGTCACTTTAGGTCTTCGAACAATAATGCTGAGATGAACAGAGAATCAGTGCAGACCGATATTGTAGATCGTGTAAGATTGGAATGTCTAATATATTCTTCTTGTCTTAATGATAACGTGTAAGCCATATGAATTTATGGCTACTTGTTGAGATGACTATTGAAGTCATGGACAATCTTAGCTCCCATAGCGATAGCATGAGAGTAAGCAAGGGCGGCTCTGCCGAAGATATTCCCTTATCGTAGGCCAGTAACCCAACAGCTTCCTGGCAATAAGATGTTCCGGTTCCAGGACGGAAGCGGTTTAAGGCGTAGATGACTTCCTCCAGAGATCTTCCTATGGAACCTTTTGACACCTCAACGACTATTGCCGTACAATCAAGAGGGGTATGGGGAGAAAGAGGTATATTAGGACCAGACCCAGCGCCCGTAGGAACCAGTGCAAGTTCAGACTATTGCGGTGAATAGCTGAGCTTTGGTCTAATCTGTACAGTTCATTTCTGGTGTCTGCTGGTATCTTACTCAGGGAAAGCGATTGTTTCTAAAGGACATGACTCTTCTTTATAATCTCCCAAGCAAGACTCATCTACAATACCTAGACTACTTGTTGTTGGTATATGAGGATCAGAGCGAATATGTGCATATATTGACTATCTAGTAGGTAGGAACTATCGGAGGAACTGAGGAAGGAAGTGGGAGGTAGGCTAAATACCCCTAGCGCCAAGCCGGAGCGGAAATAACTAATGTGCATACCTACGTACCCCGTTTCCAACACTTGTCTGAATGACGACTGCATGAACGTATGCTTGACATGTCGGCGCTTGAGAGACCTGGGAGGAACCATACTGAGAATTCGACCAACCCAAACGTTCAAACGAATATTTGGCGTCGTGCGATAAGATCCAAGCAGCTCCTTGATTCCTCTGCCTTTGTCCTCGACACAAAACTACTCGTGTATGATGTAGCGAGAAATCTAGTGTTGAAATGAGATGCTTAGGCATATTTGGGACTAGTTTGAGACTAGTAGGATCATGTGATCCCCCTATATTTGGGCGAATCTTTCGCTTCATAGAACGGACACACTTACACCTATCGCTGCTCCAACGACTATCGCGCTCTTCAGAGTCTGAAGCGAATGCCTATCGAGAAGGTTTCACTGGACGACTTCGCTGATAACCATTCAAAAGAGATGAAGGGTCTATACGCCCCCAGTCTGGTGGCGGCAAGGTGAGCTGGCCCTATCTACATCCTGCACCCAACCCGAAGCCTCTGCAAGACATATGTCGTAGTCCGTTGGCATCTTCTTAGATATCTTCGTTAGCATGAATGACTTAGCAAAAGAAACATGAATGAGTGTATACTACGTTTCGGTTTCCGAGATGCGCTAGCTTCAACAGATTGAGCCATAACGTTCGTTTTCGCAAAGGCGGTACACTCTCTTTGAACCTCTCAGCAATGACGGTTCAATCCATCTTGGGATCGTTCTTGGGATAGAACTGAATGATTTGCATAAGAATCGCTTCATCTTCGTAAGTTCTGGCCTACGATCACACCACATTGTCATAGGCTACTCTGGTATCGAGATTGAAGCGTTTCATCACCCTACTTTACAGCGGGTCTCCTATCGATGGGATCTTCTCCAATATGCGTGATGAGGTGGAGGAATTTACACTGGACAAATGTGATGGTCTTGGCGTTCAACATGAATCTCTTCGCATCCAAAGGCCTGTGGTATGGATTCCAGACGATCGTCTCGGAATCAGTGAGGCTCTAAATCTTTTCTCGCGCTGCCATTATTCCATGCTGCATGCCTCACATTCACTATCGGATACAATATCTTCGCCGGAGTAATTTCTGTCATTCCGCCTCCAGAACCGTTGACGGCGGATCTTGCGAATCAGGTCTTCACGCATGGTAACCTTGATGGAGCATTACTGGAACCTTCATTGATCTCTACCCGCAGAAGTCGGCAACGTACTCACAACGAGAATCAAATTGATGACTTTGATGGGCTCCTGCGAGACCGCTCTGCATCCTTTGCAAATCAACGATGAACCAACAGACTGGGAATATCTCTTGCCCTTGAGGAATTTCATGAGTGTAGGTTTTCCGCCTAGCTTTGGTATTAGCTGGTGGGAATCATTGCAAGCAAAAGTCCCGTAAGTGATGAATACCGGCTTCGGAATTTCAGTCGAGCCTGATGTATGTAGAACACAGAAAGGGCGCTTTCTCCCATGTGCGTGTAAAGGAAACGTCCTTGACTTGGTCCAAGTCCTGGAAGAAATATTCCACTGCCGGCGTAGGTATTTACTTCATGGATCTGGCTTGCAAGATCTGGCTCAACATTGCTGGCGCATCATCGGGAACCAGTACTGTCTCACACCCAGCCTTTTCTGCAATTGATTGATGGGCCTCGATACTGTTGCGATGGGAGCTAAGGAATCCCTACGGCTCAGTGTGTTGTTAGAACTCGATGAGGAGAGAGAGTCTTCGTATGGGCAGGCTTACAATATGACCAGCCTTCGCAGCGCCCAGTAGTACCAGTAGATACCGAATATCCAAGGGCCCCAAATACAGAATTTTTTCGGCTTCGACTCCTGTCCAACCTGCTCACGCAACCAAAACGCAAATTTGTCGACGGCTTTGACAAACATTCCATAATCGATATCTCTAAATCCCTTGAAGATGTTTGAGCTCTTTGGCACTGATACAAATATCCGAGTAGACTCATTGACGGCAGTCTCATTCAGAACGGCGGGGAGCAAACACTTCCTGCAATTTGGCGGCACATCAAAGTCTGAAGTGACCTTCATGTTGGTGAGGCTGTTGGTGAAGACACTGCACCTTCGAAGCACGACGGAGAACCTGCGCTGTCATCTGCACTTGAAAGCTTCGCTCCATTGCGACATAAGCTCGACTGTGCATTCGGTACATCTGGGCTAGCCAAAGTGGCAATAATATGTGACACGTCATATAGTAGTATGTGTACCATATGAATCGAAACGGCCCCTGCAGGTTGGCATAGGCCCCGCATATGTGAGTCTCAGGTGTCGAGTTGGAAAATTCCAATTCCGGGACAATTCCAAGCCGATGCCAAGCATTTGCTAATCTACTAAATGCCAGACCAGGCTCAATTCTGCCCTCCGCTTCATCGCTCTTTCGATCCGCTCGTAGCCGTACTACTAGGTATCTTACATGCTTACTTCATATGCTTGCCCTTAGGCCCTCTCTTGACATCCATCGAGTCAGAAAGGCAGCACTCGGCGACGTGTGCCGCAGCTTTGCATCGGCGCTGGCATCTGCTTTCGTATCTGATCATTCATGGTGAAGGTGCGTCGCAGTGATCAGAAGAAGTGCTGAAGATTGTTATGAAAACATGAGGGGCGATGTAAGCGTGATATGGTATCAGAAGAAGGGTCTGGATGACGGATCCTTCGATACATCATACATGTAGGCAACATCTCACTGAGACATTTCAGTCATCGAAGCAGGCACAGCAATCCCATTGGTCTCTTTGTTCTTCGGCTCCTTCATGTACAATAATCTACAGCCATCGTGTACACAAGCCCGCAAGTGATCGACGACCGCTGTCCTCAGTTCAAGAAGCCAATCGGTTCTGCCTACTTTCTGCCGCCTTCTTAGCATTCTCACCTTCAACAATACGTCATTCAACATGGCTTCTTCCGCCCTCGTCAGTGCTCAGGAGGGCCTCGCCGGCTTCGCGTCCGTCATCTCGGTCTACGAACATCGAGTCGGCCACGTCTGCCGGGCAGTCGCCTCACACCTGCCTTCAATGCTCAAGTCCTTTCCCGCTGTGGGCGGCACCGTCCTTGACAACGCCTACGGCACCGGCGCAGCCGCCCAAGAGCTTCTCAAGGTCTACCCCTCCGCCGAGGTCTCGGCCGTCGACGTCGTGCCGCCGATGGTGCAGTCCTTCAAGGCCATTATCACCGCGGACTCTGCGCTCACGACTCAGATTAAGGACTTGCGCCTCGAGAACGGCGAGACCCTCACCTATGCGGACAACTCATTCAACGCAGTCCTGACCAACTTCGGCATCTTCTTCTTTCAGGACCCCGTGGCGGGCGCGAAGCAGATTTACCGCACGCTCAAGCCGAGCGGCATCGCGATGATGACGCTCTGGAAAACATTTGGCTTCAAGCCGATTCTCTGGGAGGTGCAGGAGCGTGTGAAGCCCGCGAACCCGCTGACGGAGCTGTCGCTGATGGAGCCGTGGTGCGACCCCAAAAAGTTGAAGAAGGTGCTGATGAACGACGAATTTGGAAGCATCGAGTTCAGTGTCGTGAAGAAGAACATGTGGGGGAAGAACAAAGCAGAATTCATGACGGTGTTTTTGAAGAATTTTGACGTCATGGTTGCACGGAACTGAACGGACGAGGAGAAGGTGAAGCTGGCACCCGTCACGTCGCAGGTTGTGAATGAGATGCAGGATAAGTTCTGCATTACAGATGAGAAGAAGGTGAGATGTATGATGAAGGCTTGAACTGCTGTTTGCATCAAGTGAATGTTTCTAGAGATATGTAGCACTCTTGGGCGCCGCCTGCGAGGTAGCAGCGACCATTGCTCTTCAGCTATTTCAACATATTATGCTATTTGCAAATGATCATCAGTGCAATTGTGCCGTGTGCGAAAGCTGTACGAGCGCGCTCAGTGTTCTTACTGTCACTCGTTTCACAGACTCTTGATAGATGACAAAAAGAAACATTTGCATGTAAGAGGCACATTGGTCTGGAATCTTGCAGTATAGATTCTCTTGAAAGTCACAAGAACTGTTCATATGCATCACTCTAAAGAATTGCAATGATGAATTAAGAGCAAATCGTATTTTCATGCGCTAGCTAGAATCAATCAAGGCATGCACTTGATGAGTATATAACTGAACGCAGGTCACAAAGGCGATGACATTTAGCAATCACTTCAATCACTTCAATCTGTCGATATTTATTCTCATGGTTCTCACTGGGCAGAATCCTCTCCTGGCTGATGTTCGACCTTGTCGTCGTCAAAGTCCGAGTATACTCGGCCTCATTCTGCCCAAAAAAAAGGCTTTCTGTCTCTCATACCGTTCCGATCCAGATCATACTTGAATCCCTTGCTTTCGATCTCGTAGCTCTCAGTCTGAGACTTCTTGATGCTGAAAACCAATCCCGAGAAAGTTCTGCTTGTGAGATTGATGAAAGGAGTCATCAATGGGCGCAGAGATGGAATGCTGCCGATCATGATGACGATGTTGCGCTTCATGCCAGCCCACGTTAGGCCCATGATGAAGTCATAGAGATGTCGTGCACCGGGCTCTTGAGAGCGACGACGGTTTCTATCCCGATGCTGTATTGACGTTAGAGTTGTGATATGATTCAGGAAAAAAGGAAATGTGCTTACATTAATTCAAGGCTCATGAGCATGCAGAGAATGATCTTACTTTTCATTTCGATCTGAAGGTCTTGAAGAGAAATATCGGCAGAATGCAAAGAATGTAGTTCGTGGCCGCAGAAAATGATCCCTGAAGTATTAGGAAGACTTCGAACGATGCAGAATTCCAGCAAGTTCCCTGAATTGACGGGCTTCATGTCTTCTCAGCTGGAATGCAATGGGCGTAGAAGACAATGATCATCATGTCATTGACACAGAAGATGAGGATGGCGAGCGTGTTGCAAGTTCAGCGCAGCCATCTTTTCTGCAAGCCCCGGATCACATGTGTGTATTGCAGACAGATGCTGATTTTCGCAAAGATCAGAGCGTGAATGCAGAAGACTTGAGCCAGCAGCGAAAAGTACTGCTGCTGAACTTGCTACCGCGGGTTCAGGAAAAAGGTGTGCCGACCCAGGCCTCAGTGAATGGCAACAAAGTCCAATATGGTTGCAACGAAAGCTTGAACCTAGAGTAGAGATTGAGTCAGTCCGCAGATCGCAGCCAGACTCGAATTGCGATGGTATTCCTTTCGTCACATAGCTCAGGGAACATATACCGTCATGAACATCATGACATAGTCATCCCAGCCCAAACGCGCGTAAAGCATACACGCCATAAAGCGCAGTTCAACCACGATAGCTGCAGCGATAAAGGTGACCGTCGTACCGGTTTCCAGCTTGCCGGGGGGTCTCGGCATTGGGAGCATTTTCGACATCCTGTCTAAGGGACATCCAGAGTGTCTCGAATATGGAGGCAGAAGAGTCGACAGATGCTGCTGTCGAAACGGAAAGAGATATGCCAAACAAATCAACTGGCTTAGAGCTTGGCGAGTTGGGCAAGAAGAGCTTGCACAGGTGGGGAGAATAATTGAGACTTGGGATGGGAGCGATCAACTCATGAAAGAGTAAGAGTTTCTCAGCTGGAAAGTCCTACCCGAACACTTCCTTTACCCCTTCAAACCTCCCCTAGCACTACTGTACATCAGCACGGTCTAGCGTGCCACATGGCATGCATGTGTACCTACCTCAATCCAGCATAGCATGATACAGCTGCTTATCGCGAAACAAACTAGCTCGATCCAGGCCACTACTCGGATCTAGCACTCAGCATGTCACCCTGTCTGAAGCGAGGCTTCAGATTACCGTACTGATTCACGTACAATCTTACCTGATTAGGTAGACCTTTGCCGTGCCTCCTGTTGCCCCATCGAGATCAGGCTGTGTGTTGGCCACAGCTTACTCTCCCAGATCATCCTCTGTAAATCTTGTTCTCCACCTTCGTGACTCTATTCCAGCTTCCAAGTTAGCTAAACCAGCAACTCTCGAGTCTCGGTGCAGAGCTCTTTACCTTGTTCCACAACTCTTGTTTCCTTCTATTCCAAATGCCCAACTCTTCGATCCCTCAGGTTGAGGGAAGTCCAGGTCCGTGGATAGTCCCAATTTGCCAGGCTGCATCGCTGCGATCAGTCCAAGTGTTGGAACGTCTCCAACGGAGCCACATCGATCTAGTCATCCCATCCAGCGATAAAGCAGTGGTATCGCCCTATATCGTCCTTTCCATTACGATCTGCTTCAGTTACATCTTCTTTTTGCTAGGATCTAAGATCTTAAGGAGATGTTCAGCATAAATGCAGTGATGCAACATCTGTGGCTAAAACTTGTAGAACAAATGTGAGCAGAGCGAGATGGCTATTTTCGAAATTTACAGCTACATTTTGTTTGGTTTCAAACTAAGGTACCTACTTGGTATACCAGGGGGTTAAACTCTAGCGTGCGGAAGCATAGCGCTGTATTTTTCACGCCGTTCTAACGATTCATTATGACGGCTCTGAATTTATTTGCTTGCGAATAAGCGTAAAAGTTGAAGAAAGCTCCATAAAATTTGAAGTAAGCTTCATCTTAAGTAAAGAATCATCTTGATCGATCGATTGATTAATTGTGATGTAAAAGCGTTGAGTAAGATACTGTCTTCAGAGCTGTCATAGTACCTAAATGGTTAGAGCGGCGTGGAGAAACTAACGTATTACTCCCGTACGCTAGAGTTTAACCCCCTGGTATACCAAGTAGTGATGGAATTAGCGCCCGTTCCGGTTCTCGGGGTCGCATAAGACGTGTGAGAACCAGTTACCATGGCTAAACAACATCCCAGCAGTCTGGTTGTGAGTCTCATGGTGGTACTTGATAGTGCGATCAAGCTAACGATGATTTGTGTTGGAATACGAGGTCATATGAGGGCAGAGAGGCATGTAGATATATTTGACTGAACTATCTAGTAGGTAGGAACTATGGAGGAAGGAAGAAGTGGGCGAAGGGTAAATACCCATTCACTAGCGCCGGATCAATGCGAAGATTACTAACCACAGGAGTGACAGTACTGTTCTTTTGCCTCAGTTCTCAGACGTGCCAGCGTCGCTAAGCCCCTTCGGGTTAGCCTTGGCTGACTACGCAGCGTACGGGCGGCATAACCCGAAGGGGCTTAGCGACGCTGGCACGTCTGAGAACTGAGGCAACTGTTCTTTATTTAGTCTGTATTCACTATCCTATCGCAGTTGAATCGCAATATCGAGCGACCTGGCTTCAATCGCTTTTTACCCGAAATTCAGATAGCAACCAGAACCACCGATCATCTGCTGGCTCGAGTTTATTCCTATCGGTGGTTTTCAATGTTGATCTGTGCCTTCGAGTGTGTACAAAAAGAATCTTAAGATAGTGGTTGCGTTGTTGCTGCCTGTATCGCCTCTACTAATAATCGGTCCAGGTGCCTTCTGTTGGTATATGAGATGCAGAAGAAGCGTTTCCCGCCACGGGTCGAACCTGTCCCACGTTCTCAAGCTGTCTGGGTCCCATCTTGCTCAAAGGCGAATCCGTTTCGACTTCCTTTTGCAGATGATTGATGAAGTTCGTAAGATACCGGTTGAGGGTTTTAGAGTCGGCAAAGAGAGCACAGGAGAGTTGTCCTTGATGCACGTGCTCGAACAGTCCGATAAGCTGTGTCCAGTCAGCGCTGAGTTGCTCAGCTGCATCTGCAATTGAACTTGCATCTTCAAAAGATGAGAAAAGATCTTTGAAAAAACTGTTTCATTTATCTGATAAATATCACCCGGTACCCTGTAGCCGCTGTCGAATTCCGTGTCTGTCCTGGTAGGATGTGGCATATACCACACACGTCGTTCTTCAGTGCAGGTTTTCTCACCTTTCGCATCTCAGCTCAGATTACGAGCCTATACCAATCTTATCCCATAACCTTACAGATCATTGTTCTCGAACAGCGACATCGTTTACATCATAGATCTTTGTCCTGGGGAACGTACCCAATTCTGAGATAATGGCGCCATTAGATGTTATTCCCAAGCCGCCTACCTCTCCACGACCGCCAGAGACCCCTCCCAGCAGCCCTACATTGCCGCCATCTGAGCAGGTGCTTACCTTGAAGGATGCTCGACAATTTTTGGAGGTATTAAAAGCTATTCTAGCAACCCAGACCGTACCGGCTCCGGGAGAAGCCACCGGGCCCGTAAAGACTGAAGAAATATCCGGAGAGAAGCAGCAAGTTGCGGCCCGGGCCTCGAAGGTAGAGTTCAAGACGGTCAATGAGATGTGAGTATGATAATTTTCCTGCTTGAATTTCGATATTCGCTGACATCTATCTGCTTGTAGCTGGGATGCCAAAACCTACCAGTACAAGATCGCAGAGTCATCGAGACCGTCAGATGAATTGACCGACCTGGATCAATACGTATTTGTTGTTCGCCAGCGAGTTAGTAAGTATGTGGACGACTGTACACACCTCTCCTCCTGACGATGATGGCCTAGACAAGAAGACGATGGACCCAACATATTACATTGATATCAAATCAGAAGGGCTGCGAAACGTCTTGAGGACGGTCCTACGAGATATCCGCACGATTAATCTGAACGAGGACAAGCCTGCCGTATAAATCTCCCCAAGTTCACCAGTTTGAGCCTACCGCTGATTTGAACCTAGGTCGAACAAAATCTGTTATACAACTACCTCGGTGAATTGGAATTGTATCAGAGCAACGCAAATACTGGCTCCACACACGACCCTACATACCTCAAGCACTTAGACCTCTTGGTCGACTTCATCAAATCAACCTATAAGTCTACCGCCCAGCGCCTTTTCTCGCTTTTGGGGAATGATGAAATCACCTACGATTTGCTTTGGGCAGTTTTCAAGCCAAACTCGATTGTCTACACGACATGCTTTGGTACTGGCAAGCCACGGTGCGTCACGTATGATGGTGGTGAAGAAAAGGAGACAAGCCATGGGGTGAAGTACTACAATATGGAGTGTCGGTATTTGGATTACGACGGCCAAGTGTTTGGGGAAGCTTCGGTCGATCTTGCCATTGTGAAATTCCGTGGGAAAAAGCGTATCAGCACACTGAAAGCTTTTCCTCTCCAGTACCATCCAGATGAAAGCGTGGCGAAAGCCGACATCGTTGAGTGCGGGCGAAAGTTCGTTTCCATGCTCGGAGCTCACCATCGTCACTGCCGAGGTACGGCATTTTACATGAAGGAAGGAGAGGCTGTCAAGGTATCTGTCGACAGCCGGGTCATGCTTGATGCTGCTTTCTTCCGGAAGATGAATCCTAATTATACCAGACCGCAACCCAATGAGCTAGTCAAGATGAAGACAGATAATGATGGATTTTTCGAAATCTTCTCGGAATCTTCGAGCAAACGAACTCTTGACCAAATCAAAGACAATGGCGTGGAGCCCACCAAAATTGAGGAGAATGACCTACTCATCTGCTGTCCGACCGTGCCAGGGTTTGGTCTTGGAGATAAACTGTGGCGTATGATTGTGTCTCTTCTATGGTGCAGTAGCTGTCAGACTAATCCGTGAATACATAGTGGAATTTGCTGTCGCCGATATCAAAGACATCCAATGGTCCTCATCACCTTTCGATTGTTTGACAATCCCCAACGAACAGAAAGAGGTCATCATAGCCCTTGCGGAAACTCGTTTGGGTCTGGTGCCCAGCGTTCCATTTGATGACTTCGTAACGGGTAAGGGGCGAGGCCTCAATGTGCTATTGCAGTATGATCCTCAACACTGCTCATCTCGGAATTGACTGATGTACCAATTAGCGGAACACCAGGCGTCGGAAAGACTTTAACGGCGGAGGCAGTGTCTGAGCACCTTCAAAGGCCGCTCTATTCTGTGCGTACATCTGCTTTGAACCCTTCCGCAAGTTGTTCTGACTCTTCAGATCTCGGCCGGAGAATTGAGCCTCGACTCAGCGATGATGGAAGTCCAACTTTCGCGCATCTTCCAGGTCGCCCGCCACTGGAATGCGCTGATTCTTTTGGACGAAGCAGATGTATACATGGAACGACGCTGCAAGCAGGATGTCGCTCGCAACAAGCTTGTCTCGGTGTTCCTTCGCAAACTAGAATACTGCGACGGCATCATGTTCCTTACTACGAACCGAGTTTCCGACTTCGATGAAGCGATCCTTAGCAGGATCCATCTCATGTTGAAGTACGACGAATTAGGTATCCGCGCCAGAAGCCAAATCTGGGAACACTTTCTCTATAGGGCGCGCACGTCTCAGGGAGGAGCGGTGATGGCTCGCGAGAAAATGGACCGCTTGGCCACCACCGACTTCAATGGCCGACAGGTAGGTTTTGCTATGCAGTACATCTGGAGACTTCTTCCACTGATCAGCTTCCATTAGATCAAGAACGTCGTCGCCATAGCTCACGCGCTAGCTACCAAGAACAATACTCAGGTGGCCTATTCCCATGTCATACAGGCGGTCAAGGCGAGCGAGAACTTTATCCGCGAATTCAACGGCGCAAGCATCGTTGAAAGTTTATACCATTGACCTTACGACGAAGGAAATCAAAGTGTTCATACCTTCCTTATTACTGGCGTTTAACTTCAGAGGGCACAGGACCTAATCGGAGATTTGGTATAGTAATCAGATTCACTCAGAATCTCTTGATCTGACCATTTCCCCCACTGCCCCAATATCTCTTCGCGTGCCTAAAGTGGATTTGTAAGCTGGTGTGAGCCGGTATTGGATCGAAAGGAGCAAAACATGCCGTAAAACACTTTTCGTAAGACACAGCCAGACTGCTTCGCCTCCAAGAGCTCATTTGGCCGGATTCCTCCAATCTTGGATTTTCGTCTAGCAAAAGAGTTCTTTAATCGTGCGTTAGGTCAGTCTTCCAACATCTTTGCACAAACATCGAGCAAATTGGTATACGCTTGACGCTGTCTCGATATAAGATCTTCTGTAAGAGCTTCTGAAGTCAAGAAGTTAGCAATGATTAGATGACGGATGGAGAGATGATGGGTAGGCACTCGCGATGCAACACAAAGAATTCGTCTACAAAGGTATTGTCGAAGTCACTGCTAAACTACAACAGTACGATTTGCGTTCTTTTCTGCTTTAAAAGCTTCTTGTTATCATCCCGCCTCTTAGGATTTTACACGAGGTGATGATGACTGATCCTAAACTTATCCAAAATCGAGAGGCGCAGCGCAGGTTTCGAGGCAGTAAGACAATTTCTCCCAGTCTATTGAATCAAGCCTGCGATTGACCATGTGTCGTTGTGATCTTTAGGGAAGCGAAAGCAGCCTGAGGCCGCACATTGGGTTGAAGTCCAGGAAGATGCCTATCACTCCTTGACTCAAGACGTTCAGTCCCAAGAAATATCGCTCGGCAGCGCCTGCTATCCGCCTACATCATTGTGCAGCTCGCACAATCATTCTCCTCCTCAATACTTTAGTGACCTAGATTCTCCTAACCGCGAGAGTCTTCTCTCGTATGACCTCAATCGAGAGGATATTAGCTCCCCACCGCATCAGCCGTCGACCGCTTCGATTTTGCAGACATCATTAGCGAACAACACGGCCATTGAACGAGTAACCAGCAGCTTCTCCGCCGGCTCTTCTTGTGGTTTACCCTTCGCTCAATCGGGATATATCATGAATACCAGCCAAAATTCATATGATCTGAATTCTGATCCTCAAAGCGACAACTCATTGATTTCCTTGGGGGAAAAGCGAGCGGCTGGCTGAGTCCGCTCCACATCGCAGCGCGAAAAGGCCATGATCAAATCGTACGCATGTTGCTACAACACAATGTAGATTGCGAAGATAAGGACAGCAACGGTCTGGCACCACTTATTCATGCCGTCATTGGGGGCCATGAGACTGTGGTACGCTCCCTACTCTCCCTTGGGGCCCGCATTTGCAATGGTGACGGCCAGCAATGTTCATCAGCTCTTCATCTAGCTGCCCTACATCGCCGCGGAAACCTGTTGAGAATCCTGTTAGACCACTGCTTGAGAGAAAGAATTCCGATAGATTGCTCTGACGAAATGGGGAAGACGCCTTTACATGTTGCTGTTGATATAGGGTTTGAGATGGGCGTGTATATCCTGTTGCAGTCCGGCGCGAATCCAAATTATAGGGTTTTCCAACCCCTAGAGAAAAAAGATATCTTAGATCAGAATAGATTAGACGCGTCAGGATAGATTCGATATATCAAGTTGTGATTCAGACAGAGTATTTGATATCAGGAGAGGAGAAGGTCGGCTAAACAGGAGGCCCGAAAATGATGGCCCGTGAATGGAAAACACTCTCCGCGCGGGTCCCTTACCTCCTAGCTGGTTGCCAGAAGGCATTGGGCGGCACCACCAGTGTCTCTACGTGCGTAAGATATGTTATATGCATGCAGGTTGCAAGGCGGTATCTTGGGACGGAAACGAGGCGAGAGCTACATCTCATCAGACAGGTGTGTTGAACCAAAATCTTGACTCTTTATTTGATTTCACCCTTAAGTGCTGTCTCGAAAAACTCTATCTCAGCTTCTAAGAACTTATCAGATCCCTCTCCAGAGAGAATTGACAAATGTCCTTTCCCCTCTGCCCAATGAAGCTTTTTCGGAGTCTTTAAATTCTCAAAAACCTCCTTCTGTTCTGCTGGGGGCGAAATTTCATCCAGCTCCGGAATCATCATCATGGTGGGTATTCCCTCCAGCATCTGCTCGATCACCTCTTTGGGCCGAAACAGAGCCATTTTATGGTATGACTGCAACGCGATGCGATCGCGAAAGTTGGGATGACCACGTTCAGCAGCGGCCATCATGAGAAGATAGGCTTCCTTCCCGCCTGGTCCTCCGGAACCAGCGAAACCGGCTGGGTTCTCGCCCTTGCTATTGAATGGCTGTAGCACGAATGGTTCATTACCTCTCAGCTGAGATTCGCGATCTCTCATGAGCTGTGCGAAGACCTTTGCTCGCTTGTCTGGCCTGATGAAGCTGAAGATGGGACAGACCATCAGGACAGCAGCGACACGCCTATCGACCGCTGCTGCGCACGCACTAACAGTCGCGCCAAATGACATTCCCCAGAGCATGATACGGTGAGGATCCACGCTCGGCAGCCTCGCCGCGTAGGACACAATGTCTGTTGTTGGAATGGTAAGATAGGAGTTTACCTCCAGATGACCACACTATGGACTAACCTGATACATCTTCAACTATCTGCTGTGGATTGATTTGATTCTTCGGCAATCCACCACTGCCTCCAACGCTTCTTGAGTCATAGAGGAGTACTTTGTAGCCCGCTGACTGAAAGCCTTCGGCGGTCTCTGGAACGCTCATTTCTTTAACGCAGTTGAACTAGGAGTCTGTGAGCTAATATATTGAGACAGGATTGTATGGATTTACACCATGCGTCATGATGATGGCGGGTACAGGTGCTGGCCCATCCACTGGGTAGACCCATGTTTCAAGTGCAATGTCGTCAATGGTCCTCACTTTAACAGTCTGATGGCGTGAGTGAGAGGCCATGATGCGTGGGCTTAAAGGAACCCTAGCACGACAGCCGAGATTTCAAAATTCGAAGAGAGCACAGATGGCTGGGGTCCTTTTCAGCATTTGCAATTATGGTAGCATTTAGTCTTAGCCCTTTGACTGAATGGAAAAGGCCAGGTTCAACAGCTATTCATAGCTCTGGAATCAGATCGCACATGAGGTCATGTACCACATAAATTACTTGACAGCGGCCAAATTTCCATTGCATAGTCTTAGTACTCAAACTTCTGTCCTCTAACGCAGGCTGAACATATCGAGACCCGCTGACGCCAATCATTTGTGACAGCTCGTTAGAAAGCAATCAACGCAAGATGAAACGCCTGTGGAGGGATTGTGCAGAAGTCATGGTGCAGAAGTCATGGTGCAGAAGTCATGGTGCAGAAGGAATGATGCAGTAGTAACAGTGCAGAAGTCATGGTGCAGAAGGAATGATGCAGTAGTAACAGTGCAGAAGGAATGGTGCAGTAGTAACAGTGCAGAAGGAATGAAGGGGTCGTAACGATGCAAGTAATGTTACAGAAGTCCTGCGACGATGACCAGCATTGTTGAAAGGCAATGATGACGGGAGAAGGAAGGTTGTCTCTGCTGTGCTGCAAAATTGCGAGTCGCCTTATCATTCTCCCCAATCAAAACTTCGCAATCGAGAATCAGCAAAATAGCGATAAGGTCCTGCAAGAGAGATTGTGATTACACCAACGCCATCTGAAAATTGTACCACCCAACAGCAAACGCTGGCTAAAGAAGCAAGCATGACCGCAGACGTGATCCCAAACGTGCAACGTATGATAAGAGTTGACGATGCTTCGAACACTAAAAGGATTGTTGAAATCATTGAAGACGGAAGTCGAAAAACGATCAAGACGTACGCTAGAACTCGAAACAGATTTCATCTCTATACTCTTTGCAATTGATTGCTCTTCCACACTTAATTGACATTCGAACGTCTCGACAGAATCGTTCACACTATCGTAAGTATCCCTTATTCCTTCTCATACTCACGACCATGGCCAAGTCGAACCAACCTCAGCAAGAACCCATAGCCATTGTGGGCTTTGCCTGCTGGCTTCCCGAAGGTAACAGTTCACCACAAAAGCTCTGGGACTTTTTAGAACAAGGAGACGTGGCATCAAGTGCGGTGCCGAAGACAAGGTTCAATTTTGAAGGTCACTATGATGAGTCTCATAAGCCAAAGACGATGTGCCAGCCAGGCGGGATGTTCCTTGGGGATGTTGACCTGGCCGATTTTGACGCTGGATTCTTTGAGATTGGTGAAGGTGAGGCTGCCGCGATGGATCCGAATCAGCGCCAGATGCTCGAAGTCGTTTTTGAAGGCCTCGAAAATGCAGGCATCCCGCTGAAAAAACTGGACAATCGGCCAGTGAGCTGTTTTGTCGGATCATATTCGTCCGACTACGCTGATATGCAGGCTCGAGATTCGCACGACCGCCCTAGCAACAACGCAATCGGAATTGGGCGAACAATTCTTGCCAACCGTCTCAGCCACTTTCTCAACATCAAGGGGCCTAGCGTCACGCTCGATACGGCATGCTCAGGCAGTCTGCAGGCCCTTGATTTCGCCAGTCGCTATCTGCAGTCGCGAGACGTCGATGCTGCTATCATCGCCGCGAGCAATCTATATATGAGTCCAGAGCATGTCATCGATCAGGGCAGCCTGGGTAACGCACATTCGGTGAGCCTCAAATTCTCACAAAATGTCTTCCTGGTTCTAGACTATGCCAGGGGAAAGAAGTATTCATAGTTCCAACTGATCTTTCAGCTCCTATACTTTTTCCGAAAGAGCAACGCTGATTCTAAGATTTCTCTACTTAGACATCGGCGCTATGCCACACATTTGATGTAGCAGCTGATGGATATGTCAAGGCGGAGGCTGTTAGTGCCTTCATTGTGAAGCGGCTGGACGATGCCATACGGGACCATGATCCGATCCGAGCTGTTGTGCTCGGTACTGCCTCCAACAGCAATGGACGCACGGCTGGCATCGCTAGCCCAAGCGCCACGTCCCAAGCTCTCGCTATCCGAGCTGCGTATGCCCGCGCAGGCATTACCGATCTCAACCTTACGACCTACCTCGAGTGCCACGGAACGGGGACTCAAGCAGGCGACCCGACTGAAGTTCAGGGGGTGGGCTCTGTCTTCGCAGCAACGCGTCCGGCCAACAAGCCTCTGATCATTGGCTCGATCAAGGGCAATATAGGCCATTCAGAGCCAGCAGCTGGTAATTCCGCACTCCTGAAGGCCGTGTTATCCATCGAAAATAGCATTATTCCAGGCAACCCAACATTCATCAATCCCAACCCAAAGATTGACTTCGTTGGGAACAAAGTCAAAGCCTTCAGAAACGCGATCTCATGGCCCAAGGACTCTCCGCGAAGAGTCAGTATCAACTCTTTTGGTGTTGGTGGTTCAAACGCCCACGCCATCATAGAAGCGGCACCCACCCCTGACCGAGTATGCCACGTGTCCTCATATGCATCTGCCGAAGATGAGTTTATTTTGGACGAGGAGAACGCTACGAGACCGTCCATTCTGGTTTTGTCTGCGAACGATGCAGCCTCTCTACGCGCCAATATCAAGGCGCTCGGTGACCATCTAATCAATTCTCGCGTCAAGGTCAGCCTCTCTGACCTTGCATACACACTCTCTGAGCGTAGAACACAACTCTGGCATCGGGCATTCATCAGCACTCGAACTACAGAGCTCGATGAGAGGCCAGAAGCGTGGATTTTGGCCAAAAGGAGCCCGCAGACACCCAGTCTCAGTTTCGTCTTCACCGGTCAAGGGGCACAATGGCCTCAAATGGGAAAGGATCTTTTGCAGTTCTTCCCATGGACCCGGAAAATACTCGAAGAGTAAGTGCATCTTGGATTGTGCCTTTTTTGCATTACAAACCTCTAGTATATTAGATGATTCTAAATCAAATCAAACCCTCTTCTACCAAGACTCTGAAAACAGCAAATGCTGACCCCAGATTGACCTAAATAGGCTCGATGAGGTCTTACAGAGGCTAGCCGACCCCCCAAGCTGGTCCCTAGTCAGTGAGCTTACCGAAAGTCGCTCCTCTGAGCATCTCCGCCAGCCTGAGTTCTCGCAACCTCTGGTTACAGCACTTCAGTTGTGTATTATCGCCGTGCTAGAGACGTGGAATATTAAGCCTCGCAGTGTTGTTGGCCATTCGTCAGGGGAGATTGCTGCTGCATACTCTGCTGGACTTCTTGATCGTGCCGGTGCTATTATCGCAGCCTTCTACCGTGGCCGAGCCGCCTTGAATCGCAAGAAAGACGTTGACGGAGATGTCGGCATGCTAGCAGTGGGCCTTGGTGCTGATGCTACTTCTAAGTTTCTTGAAAAGCACGTGGGACGGGCATGCATCGCGTGCTTCAACAGTCCGAGCAGCGTGACGGTTTCCGGAAAGCATGCAACACTCGAGGCCTTGAGGGAGGAACTCGTAGCTGCCGGTCATTTTGCCAGACGTTTACAAGTTGACTTAGCTTATCACTCCGAATTTATGGGTGTCATTGGCCAGGAGTACGAGAAGCTCTTTACTTCGGACGATAACTTTCACCCACTTGACAGCGAGTCTGCAGCCACCTCGACTGGTGATGTCACTTGGTTCTCGTCGGTCACGAAATCCAAGAAAACAACCCCAGCTGACGCGTCTTATTGGAAGACGAATATGGTCTCCGCCGTCCGTTTTGACGAAGGGCTCAAGGCGCTGCTCGAGGACAATAAAGCCCCTAAATTCCTCATTGAAATCGGTCCGTCGGGAGCTTTGGCAGGACCAGTCTCTCAGATCTCAAAGTCTCTGCCCGCTGCAATTGGAGGAGATGTCTCTTACTGTGCTTCTTGGTCCCGGGGTGCAGATGCTGTCAAATCGCTCTTTGATGTTGCTGGCCGCCTGTTTGCAGCAGGTGCCCCCATCGACATGTCAGTTGTCAATCAGTACGATGGCAAAGAACGCACCATTACCGACCTTCCTAACTACAAATGGAATCACTCCGTCAAATATTGGCACGAAAATGCTGCAAGCAAAGACTGGCGATTCAGAAAGTACGTCGCTCACGACTTGCTAGGCAGCAAGGTTCTTGGGAGCTCGTGGCATACACCAACATGGCGCTCGCACCTAAATGTCGCTAATGTACCCTTCCTGATGGATCATCGTATGGGTGAGTTTGTGCTTCGAGAGTCCATTTTCCTATGCTCGATTGTATCAGGCGTTGTGAACACTCCTAAGGTTGCGAAATGCTAATTCAAGACCTTATATAGGTGGAGATACGATCATGCCTGGCATGGGCTTCATCACTATGGCGGTGGAAGCCCTATACCAGAAGCATCGTGCTCTTCTTCAGCCCGAAGACGCTACTGATCTTGCCCCCAACGATTTATGTTATCGCTTTCGGAATGTGCGCTTCAGCAGAGCTTTGGTGCTTGAGGAGGGCAAGAATCTTCAGATCACATTCACGCTGATGAAAGTACCTGGCAGCAAAGACTGGCACGAATTCCGCATCTCAACGTCAGAAGGAGACGTCGTTTCAGAGCATTGCCATGGTCTGGCCCGTATCCAGGATCCTATCGATGAGCGCCTGGAAGGCGAGAAAGTCGCATCACTGAAATCGCCACAAGCTCCCAAATTGTGGTATAAGTGCCAGCGCGAGTGGGGAAATGACTTCGGCCCCACGTTTCAGAGACTGATCAAGTTTGAAGCTGTCAGCGGTCAGCGCTTCAGTCGTTCTTTGGTGTCGCTGTCGCCGCCCGAGAGCAAACATTCTTCTCAGTCGTACTACCCAATTCATCCTGCAGCCCTCGACGGCTGCCTTCAGACGGCCAGCATTTCTAACGTCATGTGCGATCGCACTAAAGTTAAAAGTGTGATGGTTCCCTCGCTCCTCGACGACCTCGTCATTAACAAACTCCCCTCTCGTCTAAATGAGGGCCGTTCAGTCGCATCATCACTATACTCAGGCCGTGGCCGACTGAACGCAGAAAAGAGCTGGGTGGCTAACACGTTCACCTACGATTCTGAAAGCAACCAACTGATGGTGCGAATAACCGGCCTCAACTACACCAAACTGGACGTGGTTCCGAAGCCTGATCCGCACACTTTTCACTCCGTCTCCTGGAAACCCGATTTTACATTCTTTACTCAGGATCAAATGATATTTCTTACGCCGGATAAGGCACCAAATAAGCTCGACACCGTAGTCGACCTGATTGCACATAAGAAGCCTGCGCTCAAGGTTCTGAAGGTTAACCTCGACGATACAAATACTTCGTGCATGTGGTTCGGTGCTAGCGACATGTCGGCATATTCCAAATATGATTTCGTCTCGTCTAATGCCAAAGCTTTGGTCAATGTGCAGACACAGTACGAAGGCAAGGAGAAGGCTTCGTTCCTCACATTCAGCCCGGAAAAGGAAGCCCTTGACCTGTCTACCGAGGTCGCCTACGATCTCGCCGTCATCAATGCATCAGAAAGTACCACTGTCACCAGTATAGAAGAATCGGTCAAGAATCTGAAGCCGCTTCTTTCTGCTGACGCATTTACGCTTTTCATCCGGCACAAGGATGAGGCAGCGGCAAAGAGTGTAGAGAGCGGGTCTTCAGACGGGTTCGAATTTGTCAATCCAACGCCTTCGCCCGAAACGCCCGAAACGCCCGGGGCACCGTCTGAGTCTTCAGGCTCTCAGGTCAACAGGCCGGCAAGTTCTATTCGATTGTTCATTTGCCCTCTTCGACTTGTTGAGCGTGCTATTTGATCTTATCGGGGTGAAGTCTGAGAAACTCTGCTTTGGTGATGAAATCTGGTTTCTGGAATTTATCAAAGTTCATCAAGCAATTGCCGTCATCTGGATTTCTCGTCTTGCCACGTCGATCGGACTCCTCGTTCGTAATTATCTCATCGCATTAGGTGTCGAGAAATTGTTCTTTCTGCAAACCGGACAAACAGCGCAAGCCTAACAGCTGTCAGTGAATATTCATAGGTTGATCTGTAGAGAAGATGAGCTTACTCCATCCACAATTCGCAGTCTTGAACTCTAGCTTGACTTTACGACCATATTATACAACCCGATTCTTGCAGTTGTCGCCGCAATTGCAGCGCGCATTACACTCATAGGTACAGGAAAGATATTCGCAGCCACAATGTCGTCCATTCTCGGCTCTGCACTCGCATCCTATCATGAAATCATCTGGTAATTTCGATACGCCTTGGGCCCAGTGTGCTCTGGTTGACGAACTCGAAGGTCACTGTCGGCGTCGAGCCATCTATGTCGTTGAACAATGTGACTGCTGGGTCATCAAGGGTGTCGAGATTGCGTAAGAAGCGTCGACGTACGAACCTTTTGATTCTATTGCAGGATAGAAGTCAGAAGAGCCAAGAAATCTCAATCCGACGCAGTTTGAACGAAGTTAGGACGTTGCGTGGTCGCGAAAGCTGCCGTGCAGAGTGTTCACCCACGCGACAGCACCCATCCTAACAGCCTACAATCCACCCACGAAGAAGACTAATGACAAGTCGATGCAGTATGAGATGGAAGATACTATGGTAGAATAGTCGAGCCAGGTGATGAGCCTAGAGTTCGTGACTACATGTGGTCGAAGGAGTAGTGACCCGTCGACTGCGCTGGTATACTGGAGGGGCCCGTCCAGCCCGACTTCTCTACTCATCGACAATGCCGCTATCAGTAAGAGATGGAAAGATATCACTAGTAGGAGAGTCGGTTCGAAATCCAAGATCATGACTACAAGTGGCCGAAGGAGTAGTGACCCGTCGACTGCGTTGATATAATGGAGGAGCTCGGGGCGCCGAGCTCAACTTCTCTACCTATAACGACAAGTCATACATCTATCTACGTGAGTGATCGAAAGCAGATGAGGACGACCAGGATTGTAGTGGTCCCGAGCAGACCGCATCCTCTACTATCGATCAGAGCTAAGCATTCGACTACGACTGCGACCGCACACCTATATCAGCAACTTATTCAACGTCTACGTGACACAAGACAAGAGCAGGATAGGGTTATTTGATACAACCACACTCTACCTCCTCATCGTACGCGCCTCTCTTTCATCACATATTTCCTTGCTCGATGAATGGCAATCATCAAGCAAAGGAACACAGTTTCGGCATTACAACCACGAGCACCACGGGTGCAAAGGAATCATGGTCTTCGATCGGAGACCGGGACATCGTTGTATAGAATATCGTCAATGAAGAGCAGGGCAAGGACGGTGCATTGCAAAGAAACAGCACAGACACGCAGTAAGAGTTTACTCGAGCGTCACGCGCTGGATAGAGGCTATAGGTAATCTTTCAAAGATGACATTAGCGAGACTACATGTCAGCCGACCAACGCTTCCGACCACCCGCCCGTGTTGGTGGGCCGCACTGAATAGGTCCACATATGAAGCACTGGGTGACTGGGTATATGACTAGAAGTTTAGAATGCCCTTCATCAATTGTAGTTTCGAATTATTATGAGTTCCATTGTGAATCAAGAGCTATCTATAAAGCAAAGTTGGTCGAACTAACAATTCGTCGTATCAAGATATTCTTCTCGTCTTGTGCTTCTTAGTCATTTTATTGCTTTCTTGTTCTTTCTTTTTCCTCGCTTGCTCCGTCACCTTCTCTCGATCCTTTTCACTTAACTGTTCTTTTATTACGTCCATTATAAAGATTAAAACTTCCATGTGATGTCCCACAGCGTCATATTTTCCACCAAAATCGTCCGTATAATATTTTATCATTTCAGCATGATGCTTTATTTTCTTGAAAGCTGCTGAATCATCGTTCAAAGTTCTTAACATCATTTGTTCACCAGATTTCATCGAATTAATACTGTCGCTATCACTGCTATACATTATTGGTTCAAGGTTTGTTTCTTAAAGTTGCATATCTGAGATAAAGCATTCTTCATATACAAAATATGCATATTGATTACGCTTACATGAAAAGTAAGTTATTAATAATCTGAAGATATTAACATTTCAGCTGACCCCGAAGAGTGATAAATTAATAAGCACATCGCATATCATGGTTGTTTCTTTCGATCACAATGAAGTACATGAGAAAACCTGTAACGAGCTAAATGTGACCCGGTCGATAGATGTGCATAGAGACCAAAATGTTTGATGTCGGACGTTACAAATATTATCAAGGTGGATAAAGGGGGTATCGAACGGTCTAGGTATGTTATTGGTAGAGAATGGTAGAGGGAGGGTCGGAGGGGCGCGGGTCTGGGGCGAAAGAGTTTGATGGTGAAGGCCGTGATAGATATGATCAAGAGAGCTTGCGGTTTTGTTATTGCCCGGGCGATCCTAAAGGATCCGAAATCATGTGAGCCTTCTTCAACACGCACTGGTTTCGTAGCTCCGTAGCTTGTCCGAGTGCTCCTTCCCTAGCACCTTCTCCCTTAACTTCAATACTTGCCGGTGCCTCTCTTCGGCCTCCGCGTACGAGTACTTGCCATGGCTGTGCAGCACCAACGCCAGGTTGTTTAGACCCGTTAACGTATGCGAATGCTTCTTCCTCAGCACCTTCTCGAATAATGTCGGTGCATCTCTTCGGCTGCCTCATACTTGCCCCGGTTATTCATAGAGATAAATTTGAAAGGGCAGATAGAGCAATAGAGGGTAATCGACAGGCAATACGGTGGCAATACGATATGATTTAAAGTTGGTAATGCTCATATGAAAGGAAATACCACCTTTTGCCCGGCATCATTCGAAGACGCATCACCTTTGAAGAATTTTCCAGTAGACAATAGATAATCCACGCCCACAGACTGCTGCACCTCCCTAGCAGACTATAAGATCATCTTCTCCTTCGTTCAGTATCTCTCCAATCTCCGTACTTTCCTCCAAGATAGAACGTGCCTCTACGTCATTGACGCCCATGTCTTCTTTGACAAGCAGCGTCGCCATTTCGGGCACCAGAACTTCTTGAACGTACAAAGCGACACCACACACAGCGATGAGACTATCATCGCATGCAATGCCTCGGATATGTGAACTGAAATGGTCCATGACATGAGATATACTTAATCAAATCGTCAGAACGGTGGAGTGCCAATAAAGAGCATCAAGGGGCGGACTCACATGATCTCCGAACCTCTAGGCCCATAATATCCCATGCTGGGAAAGCGCCTTTTGCATAAGTCCCGTCTGTTGTCAAGGTTGAATGCGGATGTCAAGGCATCCCGATAGAAAGAGGTTGTGTCGCCGTCCAAGATGCCATATAGTATGGGGTGAAATTGGATAAGGCGCTCTTTGAGCGTATCCCAGGTGATGGGTGGATAGCTGCACATCGCCCACTCCTGTTCAGCGGATTTCTTCTTATGGGCCAAGCAGAATTCCATTTGTATCCGCAGCTTGATGCGCACTGCGCCATTCGTGTATTGCTCGAGGAAGCCTGCGTCCACCTCTGTGCGACAGACTGGGCAGAGCGCTGTTCAAGGGACGGCGTCGGTCAGACCAACAGATAGTGGAGGGATGTCACTAGGCAGAGGACACGGCTGCCTGGTATCCAATATCCCGAGAAGGCAGGGATCAATACAAGGCGGAGGACTGACGCTCACAGACGTCTCCGGGGTTTCAATTACAGCCGTCCTTCCATCTGGAGTGAAACAGGGCGTCGAAGAGGTGCTTTCCGACTTGACCGAAGCTGGTCCGGACGCGTACGGTTTCTCATACTCACTGCCTTGAGGGAGGCAGGTAAATAGATCCATAAATGAGATATCTTCTCCTGCTGGAGAGTAAGAACGCTGTTTATTCATCAGAGGCTTTTCGCTGTATCCACGTGGTCGTTTTGAGACGATACGAGTGCTGCCGCTCGACTGGAGGGTCTCTGCAGTACAGTCGATGAATGTGTATTTATTGTCTTCATCTAAAGTGGGAAAATCCTCTATTAGCTTGAATCCAGGAGATGAGGTTTGGGATCGAGATTTGTTGTCAGCGTGAGGTTCGAGCAAACCTGCGCGACGAGGTCTTTTCGCTTGGACACGATCCGTTTCAGGCGTCAGCTCTGAGTGACTTCTTTTCAATGCTTTGGCCAAGGTGACGCAGTGAATATCCCGGAGATGGTGTTGGAGATCTTGAACGAAGTCAAAAGGAATAATGCACTGCGGGTGCGGACAATTTGTCGTCTTGACATCGCCGAGGCCTTGAATATGGCTCTGGACGTGCTCCTGCCAGCGAAATCGATTGAAAAATTGATAGAGTCGTTGAGATGCAGGCAACTTTGACTGGCCGAGACAAAATGGGCAGCATCCCGCGTACACGGGCGCCTGGCGGAAGATGAGAAGGTCGCATCGGAGGGGGAGGGTTTCAGGTACGTCCAGGTGGCTTTGGCAATGCTGCTCCCATTGGGTAGAGCTGGTTACCCACAAATCGCATTACAAGCACGACTGAGCGAAGCCGTGTTCGCCCCCGCTGATGACACCGATACAAGTGTAGCCAGGCTGTGGACGCTGAGATACTGTGTGGAGGAAAGATGGAAAGTCAGCTAATTCTCTACACGTATAGACTGAGGATCGAAAGCGCTACTGACCTTTTCATTTCCACCGAGCAATCTGGGATAGGGCAACGGCCTTCCTTTAGCCCTAAACTCGGGCGATAGATTGTCTGACAATCGTGTTTGCACAGTGCCACCAAGTCATGAAGGGCGCTCCGGCCTTCGACACTGCGGAGCGCCACCGACTGGAACAGAGAACTCGCTAAACGATCGCGCTCCGGTAGGAGACCCCGAATATGACTAAAAAAGGTGCGGCGATGATCTTCCAAGCAAGTCTCATGAGCGTCCTGGGACGTGAGTTTCCTAGGCTGAATCTTCCGACATTCCTTGAGCTCATCAACGGTAAGTTGACGTCGCCGTTCATACAAGTCTCGTCGACGGGCTCGATGAGACTGTGTGTCATTTGCATAGCCGCATGCTTGGATCTCCGGGGTTAGAGTCTCAATTTCTTCATCGAGAGCGAGGATGTCCGGACGGCAATCGAATTCGAACTGCTGCTTAGCAGGTAAGGACTGCCAGAGTCGAGGATGACGATGTAAGCTGAGGCCACGGAAGTCTTCGAGGTGATCTTTACGGAGCCCCTGTTCAAAGAAACTGCCTTGGCCATCAACAGTGCTAAGTTGGCTCATGTAGGATCTGAAAAAGGTATTGGGATTTGAATGTCCACCAAACCTCATTCTCTCGGAAATGGAGTAGCCGTTATCTTCTCACAGTATGAGCTCCCAAAGTAATAAGAGGGACTTAATTGAAGGGAGAGCTTACCGTCGGCTTTGACAAGAGCCTCTCGCCGCGCATCATGTACAGAAATGTTCACCTCGAATCCCGCGCGATGGCCCAAATCCGATAGCTGGCGGTCATACGAGCTGGAACTTTGAATTGTATTAGTCGGGCCATGGAGTGACATTTTGCGGAAGACAGGCAGGTCAAGCACCCCGTCTTTCCATTCGAGATGCCATATATTCTGGTCTAATGGCGGTTCAAGTTCGAGAATCTCTTCCAATGTGCTGTACTCCTTGAATGCATCGTCGGCGAGAGCTAAGGCTAGTATGTAGAGCACAGGACTGCACCAAAGCATGTCCGAATTCTCGTAGATCGTATACTTGGGCCTGTTCCAAATTGTCAACAATTATTTGTCTCCGGTTTGATTGTAGAAAGAACGAACTTGAATTTGCCTATAACAATCTCTGTAGTGCCATCCTTCCTTCGACGGATTGTGAAAGTCAGATCCTGCATGAGAGATCAGCGCGGTGCACGGAGCGATATCCTGATCCTTCTTTGCAACAGAAAGCACTGACTCACTTTGTAGCAGAGGCCTCTACCAGTTCCAGCGTAGGCACTGGACTCAAAAAACTCGCCGACTCGACCAGAAGTACAGACGAAGAGCACGTTCGCCCCACCATTCTGGACTCTGTATCTCTCGTGCTTGTAATCGTACCAATCCTTGCGCCATAGCTGTTCTTGTAGGATCCTTGTGTCTGATAATGTAAGGAAGTGCTTCTCTCGTCTCTCGGTTGGAAGGCTGTGCTTCTTCTGGAGTGGCCCATGAATGAACTATCAAGATCAGCATCCTGAGAAGTCATGAGGCTAAGAAAAAGAGAAAGAGGGCACATACATTCTTAACCGATTTCTTGATCTTATAAGAGATAGGGTTGCGGGTCTCGCGTGTCCATGCTGCGGAAAACCTTCGCCAGAAGCCGTCGGTTGAGTGTGTTGTTGGTTTGCCACTATTCTTCCCTTCAGTTCCACAAGTATAGTATTCGACAAAGTGCTTCGCCGTCCGCATGTCGTAAGGGTAGACAGTTTCATCAGACTTAGAGAACCTATTAGAAGAGAGCGAAGCGTCAGCGCGGTACTCCAGGTTCACATGAAATAGCACTTACTGAGCCCAGATCTCCAACGCTTCTCTGTATGCGTCTTCACTACCATCTGTCATAGGTTTAAGGATCTCAGCGTTATCAGCGAAGGTCTCGTCGTCGTCGTAACCATTCTCGCGAGCGCGTTTAGCTCTATCATCTGGCGTCCTGCGCTTACGGCCCATTGCTCGCAGCAAAGAGCAAAGGGAGACAGAGGAGATTCCGTCTAAAGGCTGCCTTTAGTAAAATAAATCGAGCCGTGAGATGAGGAAGAAGTGATTCTTGTCGCGCAGAGGAGGGCGTGCTGCCCCTATATAAGAGCTGAATTGACTGGCCTGGCGCCATCAGGTACAGCGGCATCGCGTTAAAACTTGACGATTTCTGCTTCGATGGTAGAGGTAGAGGAAATGTGGGATTCGGTTTGGGTCCCTGGAGGACCTTTTTGAGCTGGGGTGAGCGCACGTGACCCGACTCACCCAAAAAGCGGCGAACTCACTTGCTAGATCGGATCAGGTCGAGAGGCCTGTGAACGTACATATTCGGGTTAAAAAACGGTTTTTTCCCGAGCATGGCCCATGAGTACTGGTCGGCACCTTCTGGGGATACTGCCTACCATGTGTTTAAGGTCAAGCATGATATGTTTTGCTTAGAACTATCGAAACACGAAAACTGTTACGGTCACGGCCCGACGTAATAGAGTCAGCCCGCATGTTAACGACGCCGTCGATCACGTCCCACAAGTTTTCGTCTCGCGCTTTAATCGCTGGGATGAAATATGTTATGACATAATAATCACACATTCGGAAGAAAAAACAAGTAGGGGAATCGGAAGAGTAAGGTATGCATAACATGGGGGAGTATTGAAATATTCTATAGAGTAATAAAGTAAGATTAGAGTGAAAAAGCCAGCAACCTTGGTGCCAACCCTACCAATACGGGGGCATATTGATATACCTGAGTAAATTGTCTTCCCATTTTGATCAATTCATCAACCAACAAAATTTTGGTTGTTGCTGTTGGGAGCAGCCCTATGAGGCGGAGGTCCCTATCGATGACTGCTTAAGGGATTATATCGCCTTTCAGCCTCCTTAGCAGTCATTCTTTGTCACGAGCTTTATTCTTTTCCCTGCTTACGGCAATCTTCGTCTACTTACCGTTCTATATTATGGCTTTGTACCTACTTTATGCTTCTTCTGTCAAACATGTCGTTCAAATATTGCGAGGACATTGTCGAAGACAAACATTGCGCTCTTTGCAAACCCTTCACGCAGGTTTGCTTTGTTAACAAATATGTTGTGGCTAGCGGAGTAGACAATATACTACGTGTCTGGCATATTGGAACAAAACAATTACTTCGATGGCAGTGTTCTTATGAGATCACCTCTATTGCTAGTACCGATACTCAGATTGCCGTTGCAACCTCTATGTCAAATGTTCATATTTTAGATTATAACATCAAGAACTCAGATTTACAGATTCAACAGAAGATTAATATTCTTCTTCCAGTAAAAGAAATTCATCGATCTATCAGCTTCGACTGTCAAATAATCAAGACGGAACTTACACAACGTGTTTAATATTTAGAAAGAAAGAAGTTTATCTGTGTGAATGGAATATTGCCACAATTGGTCCTGTAATTACTGAAGATAGTGGAAACGACTCAACGAATTTTGTACCAGGTGCTTTTCAGCCGTCAATTGAAAACGAAACACTTTGTAAAATTATTAAAGACCCTCAATTTTATCTTGATGCGATTGAGATAATAAAAGACGATTTAACATATTGGTTGCTCGTTGGCATTAATGAAAAGCGAGACTCAGTTTCGGTCAAGCTACTTAGTCGAGCGTGGGATGAAGAAAAGTCTCAATTGTCATATAAAAACACGGATGCAGAATTATATCTATTTGATATTTCTCGGAATGGATGGATTCTTTTACAAGATATACTCAAGGGGCAAATACTGCTGATTAACATTTTCAGTGGAGAAATCTGCTCAGAAGCACATAACTTTACGTCTGGTTGTTTTCTTAAGACATCATCGACAGAAGCGTACTTTGTTCTAGAGTCTACCGATTCCCCCGCCCTTCGAATTTATAACCAGAGATTCAAATGTCTGCAAAAATGGGGTAATAAGACAAATTATAAATCTATCTGTAAGGGGTCTGGATTCGCCAGAAGCATTGCAACAAGTCAGAACAACGTAGTTAAGATCTGGAACGATAAAACAGAAAGTCATTCTTCTATATTAATCTTTATAGAAGATAAACGGAACAAAAGTCGCTTTGACCGTAACTTAGTTGATCAGTACGATGATTACTATCGACCTCTGTGTCTTCAAACCCAATCTAAGATTCTCGACTCCGGCACATGCCTTTCTTACTCCGTCAACATTGGAGCATTACTGGTACAAGAAGATAATAATCGGTATATTTACCGTTAGATTCACGAGAGCGAGAGCTTTTGTCTTGCTTCGCTGCAAATTCAATCTGACAATAGCGAGATCTATACCAGAGTTATCATACAGGAAAATATCATTGTAATTTGCTCCGAATTTGTTGGAAATTTCGTCGCTGTACAAATCTGGCAACCCAAGAACTCGGTTTTCGTGAGAGGTCAAATGATCTGGATGAAGTTTTCGCAGATAGGGAAAGTGGTCAAGCTTATCAGTCTTATCGAAAGCAGATTTTGTTTGGCTACCGATACCGAGCTCAGACTTTTTGATATTAACGACGTCAACGGCACCTCAAGTACAATACCAATCAATCGCGATTATATTCTAAAAGACATCGTCTATAATGTTGAGTCAGAACGTCTTATCGCAGTTTCCTCAAAGAACGAATTCGTACGTCATGTAATCATTTTCGGGAATAAGAATAAAAGCCATTCGAAAGTGAAGATAAAGGGTCTTCAACAAGTAATCCTTGATTCTTTGGGACGATGGTGCTTCCTCAACCACGAATCTGTTCTTCAAGTTTTCGAAGAAAATGAACAGCTAGCAAAGGTACAACTCGAGGACAACGGTCAATTGTGCAGTTTTTCAATGTTCCAAGAAGTTATTGTGGCAATTGCAAAGGCTGATGGTAACATTCTTGGTTACTCAGTGTCATTTCGTACAAACAACAATAAAGACACCACCCAGTTAGACCCTGAGTGGCAAGTTGGTTGTGGTCAGTCTGACGATGAAACTCGTTGGAAAGTACATGATGTAAAGAATTTTAAAAGTCGGGTCGTTTATGTTCAAAGGGAACACACCTTTAGTGTTTGTCGCAAATATGAAGACGAGAGACAAATTCTTTTCGGATACAACAGATGTGCACTTGCTAAATAGAACCGACTTAATCTTATCTTGATACCAG
>JAABUY010000448.1_pt1 | contig 71678 bp, 73 predicted proteins | sample 5560271 | NCBI WGS metagenome assembly JAABUY01 (sample SAMN10711886, study PRJNA513374) | rock metagenome | isolation source: Antarctica rocks | place: Antarctica: Victoria Land, University Valley | reverse complement strand
AATCAGGTTGTTGCACGTCGGGGAATCCCTCCCACCGAAAATGACCGGAAAAACCACCTCAGGTTGATCAACGCCAATCGAATCGTCTAACGCGAAAAAGAAGCGGGAATGTCAACACGCCCTAGTGTCGCTGTTCCCCCGCGAGGAGAGGGCCGCGTAAGCCCTTTCGATCAGCTCGGTCGAGAGCTACGCGCGCGGCTTCATCAAAAGAAGTTTGATCATGACCCCGGGACGCCCGCTTGGCGTCAAATCACGGATGATCAAGGTCGTTCCCGGCCCCTCCGCTCCCGTCCAGACGAACGAGCGCGAGCCGTCCGCGCCGAACTCGGGTTCAGGCTCCGAGGACAGCTTGAGCGCTGTCTCGAGGAGGGCTGCATCACGGCTGAGCGGCTGCGGTGTTTGCGCCCGGTCCGAGACCGTGCCCGCGAGCAGAAGCAGAAACGGTAAGGCCCACGTTCTCACGGCATCGACCTTATCAGTAGTCGATGACGTGGCCAATACGCAGCTGGCACTCTGGGTCCGGTCGCAGGCTCGTTCCACCGCATCGCGCTCCGGCACGAGACGAGGCGGACGGCCCAGCGGCTGACGACGTCAGCTTTTCACCACCACAGCGATGCCGAAGCCGTCCGTCTCCGAGCGTAGCGGCGACAGGCGCAGGCCGGGGCCGTGCGGCGACGCACAGGCCGCGAGTTCGGGCATGCCGGCCTCGCGCGCCATGTGGCCCGCATCGAGCGGCAGCAGGCCCGGATGCGCCTCGATCAGCGCCTTGAGCCGATCCTCGTTTTCCTCGCGCAGCACCGAGCAGGTCGCGTAGACGAGCCTCCCGCCGGGCTTCAATGCGCGGACCGCCTCGACCAGGATCTCGTCCTGGGTCTTGATGCGCTCCTGCAACGCCCCAGGCCGAAGCCGCCATTTGGCGTCCGGATTGCGGCGCCACGTGCCGGTGCCCGTGCAGGGCGCGTCGACGAAGACGATGTCGAACCGTCCGGCGAGATCGTCGATCTCGATACGGCGCCCCTTCGGTGCCCGTACCTGGACGTTGCGGACGCCGGCCCGCGCGAGACGGTCGTAGATCGGCATCAGGCGCCGACCGTCGAGGTCGGTCGCGAAGATCTGGCCCTTGTTCTCCATCATGGCGGCCAGCGCCAGGGTCTTGCCGCCGCTGCCGGCGCAGAGATCGAGCACCTGGTGGCCGGGCTTGGCGCCGCTGAGCAGAGCCGCGATCTGCGAGCCCTCATCCTGCACCTCGATGAAGCCCTTCACATAGGCCGGCTCGGCCGCGAGCGCCGGCGCCCGCCCGTCCTCGCCGATCGCGATCCTGAGTCCGGCCGAGGCATGCGGCGTGACCACCGGGGAGAGATGCTCCAGCGACCGCAACGCCCTGTCTCGCTCGACCTTGATCCCGTTGACCCGCAGGTCGACCGGTGCACGACGGGCCAGCGCCCGACCTTCCTCGGCGGCTTCGGCCCCGAACGCCGCCGCGAAGGCGGGGGCGAGCCATTCCGGATAGTCGCCGCGCACGTAGTCGGCGGCCCCGTCGAGCGTCCCGGTCTCAAGGTGATGCCGCTCGTCGTCGGTGAGGGGCGCCGGCCCGTAGCCCTCGCCTGTGCACAGCGCCGCAATCGCTTCCGGTGCCTGGCCGCGCAGCTCCCGCAGCGTTCCCAGCAGGACCGCGCGGGACGAGTCTGCCCCCATCACATGGGCGGCCGATGACTTCACCCGAAGCGAATCATAAACCAGACTGCCGACGGCGGCGCGATCCTTGGATCCCGCATAGCGGTGGTTCGTCCCCCAGTCTTTCAGGGCCTCGGCGGCCGGCCGGCGTTGCATTTCGATCACATCGAGAATCTCAATAGCGGCGGAAAGGCGGGCACCGGAGTTCATGCAGATTTTGCCACAATTGAGCCTGGAATAAGAAGAGAAAAGGACGCGCGACGTTCGACGAGCGCGCCCAGGATTGTGTAACAAGGATCACTCGATGACTCGTATCGTTCGCCAGGCGGCCCTGGCGCTTCTGGCCCTCTCGCTCGCGGCCTGCGCGGCCGCCGCTCCCCCGCCACCGCCCGACCTGCCGGCACCGCCGCGCCACAGGGCAGACGCGAAGACTTCGCTCGAGAACCACATGTAATCACCCATCGGCAATCCGCCCGAACCGTCGGGCGCGTTGAGGCTAACGGACAGGGCGGCCCTTAGGCCGCCCTTTTCCACGACGCGGCAACGGCCAGCGTCCCCTGCTGTCGAGCCATCATGTGCCTCGCGGCGCTCAGGCGACACCAGGATAATTGGGGCTTTCGCGCGTGATCGCGACGTCGTGGACGTGGCTCTCGCGCAGCCCGGCATTGGTGATGCGGACGAATTCCGCCCTGGTCTGGAAAGCCTTGATCGACTCGGCGCCGGTGTAGCCCATGGCGGCCCGAAGTCCGCCGGTCAGTTGGTGCAGGATCGCGCCCACCGGACCACGGTAGGGCACCTGCCCCTCGATACCTTCGGGGACGAGCTTCAGTTCGTTCTTGATCTCGGCCTGGAAATAGCGATCCGCCGAACCCCGGGCCATGGCGCCGACCGACCCCATGCCGCGATAGGCTTTGAACGAACGCCCCTGATAGAGATAGACCTCGCCGGGGCTCTCGTCGGTGCCGGCGAAGAGCGAGCCGATCATCACGGAATCGGCACCCGCCGCCACGGCCTTGGCGACGTCGCCCGAGAACTTGATGCCACCGTCCGCGATCACGGGCGTGTTCTGCTGGCGCGCCGCCTCCGCGGCATCCATGATGGCGGTGAGCTGGGGCACACCGACCCCCGCCACGATGCGGGTGGTGCAGATCGAGCCCGGCCCGATGCCGATCTTGATGGCGTCGGCGCCGGCGTCGATCAGTGCCTTGGCGCCGTCGCGGGTCGCCACGTTGCCCGCGATGATAGCGACCTTGTTGGACAGACGTTTCAACTGGCCGACCTGGTCCAGCACCAGCTGGGAATGACCATGGGCGGTGTCGACGACGACGCAGTCGACCCCGGCCTCGATGAGGAGCGCCGACCGGGCGAAACCCTTCGGCCCCACGCTGGACGCAGCCGCGACGCGGAGACGTCCTTCGGGATCCTTGCAGGCCAGCGGGTGGAGCGTGGCCTTCTCCATGTCCTTGACGGTGAGCAGCCCGACGCAGCGATTGTCGTCGTCGACCACCACCAGCTTCTCGATCCGGTGCTGGTGCAGGAGCCGACGGGCCTCCTCGGGTGGCATTCCTTCCCGGACCGTGACGACCTTCTTGGTCATAAGATCCGTGACCGGTTGGCTCGGATCGTCGGCGAAGCGCACGTCGCGGTTCGTGAGAATGCCGACGATCCTGGCCGGGATGCCGGCCGGCCCTTTCTCGACGACCGGGATGCCGGAAATGTTGTGGCGCCGCATCAGGTCCAGCGCCTGGGCCAGCGTGGCATCCGGGTTGATGGTGATCGGGTCGATCACCATGCCGCTCTCGAAACGTTTGACCTTGCGAACCTCCTCGGCCTGCGCCTCGGGCTCGAAGTTGCGATGGATGACACCGATGCCGCCCGCCTGGGCCATCGCGATGGCGAGCCGCGCTTCGGTCACGGTATCCATGGCCGACGAGATCAGCGGGATGTTGAGATCGATGGCGCGCGTGAGGCGAGTCTTCACGTCGACCTGCCCGGGCATCACGCGGGAATGGGCCGGCTTCAACAGCACGTCGTCGAAGGTCAGGGCCTCCGTGAAAGTCGGGCGGACGATGTTCATGGCCAACTCCGTCGGGATCCAGCGTGTCGCGAAGGACAAGATGGCCCGATCTGGTGTGCCGGGCGTCGCCGCGTTGGCGTCGTTCGGGTTGACGCCGGGGAGTATCATGGCGGCGACCGGGTGGGAAGGCGGCTCGAACGCCCGAGCGATGGGCCGGGTGGCTCTCGAGCTGTCGTGATCGGGCGAGCCCAGGAAAAGCCTCACACGCGACATAAGCCGCGACCGTGCGACGCGCCCGCCGCGTTCGTCCCGCAACGGAAGGTGCCCGTCCCGCCTTGCCCCGTCACATGCTGGTGCCCCTCGTCGTCGCCTGCGCGCTGTTCATGGAGAACATGGACTCGACGGTGATCGCGACATCCCTGCCGGCCATCGCCCAGGATCTGCACCAGGATCCCATTACGCTGAAGCTGGCGCTCACCTCGTACCTCTTGAGCCTCGCGGTCTTCATTCCGGCCAGCGGATGGGCGGCCGATCGATTCGGGGCACGTCCGATCTTCCGGGGCGCCATCGTCATCTTCGTGCTGGGGTCGATCCTGTGCGGCCTGTCGACCTCCCTGCCCGCCTTCATCGCATCGCGTGCCGTGCAGGGCCTCGGCGGTGCCATGATGGTGCCGGTCGGCCGCCTCGTGCTGCTGCGCTCGGTGCCGCGCGAGGAACTCGTCACGGCGCTGGCCTATCTCACGGTGCCGGCCCTGCTCGGCCCCATCCTGGGCCCGCCGCTCGGAGGCTTCATCACGACCTATTTCGAATGGCGCTGGATTTTCTGGATCAACGTTCCGGTCGGCATCCTGGGCGTGGTGCTGGCGACATTGTTCATTCCCGACATCCGGGAAAAGGTGGTGTGGCCGCTGGACGTCAAGGGCTTCATCCTGTCCGGGACCGGCTTGTCCTGCCTGTCGTTCGGACTCACGGTCGCGGGGCGTAGCGTCGTGCCGGCCCAGATCACGGCCGGGCTCATCCTAGGCGGCGCGCTCCTGGTCGCGGCCTATGTGGCCCATGCCCGGCGCGTCCGCTTCCCCATCATCGACCTCGGCCTCCTTAGGATCCCGACCTTCAGGGCCAGCGTCACCGGCGGCTTCACGTTCCGCATGGGGATCGGCGCGCTGCCGTTCCTTCTGCCGCTGCTGTTACAACTCGGCTTCGGCCTGAATCCGTTCCAATCGGGTTGCCTGACCTTCGCGGCCGCGGCCGGCGCCATGCTCATGAAGACCACTGCCGGACCAATCCTGCGCCGGTTCGGCTTCAAGCGCGTGCTGGTGTGGAATGCCGTGCTGAGCAGCGTCTTCATGGTGGCTTACGGCCTGTTCACGCCCTCCACGCCGGAATTGTTGCTCTGGGCGGCGCTGCTCGGGGGCGGCTTCCTGCGGTCGCTGCAGTTCACCAGCATCAATGCCCTCGCCTATGCGGATATCGATGCTCCCGCCATGAGCCGGGCCACGAGCTTCGCTTCCGTGGCGCAGCAACTGTCGCTGTCGACCGGCATCGCGGCCGGCGCAGGCGCGATCGAGCTGTCGCAATGGTGGCACGGCGACGCGCTGCTCGCGACGCGGGACTTCAGCGCCGCTTTCTTCGCGGTCGCGGTGCTGTCCGCGTCGGCGAGCCTCGTGTTCGTGCGGCTGCCGGTGGATGCAGGCGACCTCCTGCGTGGTGCGAGCAGGCGCAACGCCGCCGCCGCCGTAGCGCCGAGCGGCGGTCTTGGGGATCAGCCGGCCACGCTGGCGCCGTCCGCCGATCCGGTCTCGCCGGCCGATCTGGTCCCGTCCGGCGCAGGCAGCGGGGTGCCTCGGAAGCCTGTCGCCAGGACGTAGAGCTCCGACGAATCGGCGCGGCTCGCCTTGGGCTTGACGTGTCGGACCGCGCTGAAATCCCGCTTCAATGAGGCCAGGAGATCGCCCTCGGTGCCACCCTGGAGGACCTTGGCCAGGAAGAAGCCGCGCGGCGCCAGGATGCCGCGGGTGAACTCGAAGGCCAGTTCCACCAGACCCATGATGCGCAGGTGGTCGGTCCTCTTGTGGCCCGTCGCATTGGCGGCCATGTCGGACAGCACGCCGTCGGCGCGGCCCCCCATCATGGCGGCGATGCGCGGCACCGCGGTGGCATCATTGAAATCCATGACGGCGAACTCGACCCCGGGCACCGCCTCCATGGCGAGGAGATCGATCGCCACCACCTTGCCCGGTCCTGCGGTGGCGCCGATTCGCTGGGCCGCCACCTGGGACCAGCCGCCCGGGGCAGCGCCGAGGTCGACGATGCGCTGGCCCGGCCGCAGCATCTTGTACTGCTCATCGATCTCGAGGAGCTTGAAGGCAGCCCGCGATCTGTAGCCTTCCGTCCTGGCGCGCGCCACATAGGGGTCGTTCAACTGGCGGCCGAGCCACAGGGCCGACGACATCGACCGCTTTCGTGCCGTCTTGACCCTCGTCTTGAGCGACCGTCCGCTCTCGCGGCCGGATGCGGCCTTGTCGGTGGTCATGGACTCGTCCCTTCAAGGGCCGCCGAGGCCCGTTGCGGTCCCGCTGGCCACACACCGTCTCGGCGCATCAACTGGATCAGGATGCCTTCCCGCAAACCCCGGTCGGCGATCCGCAGCCGATCGCTCGGGAACACGCGGCGGAGCGCTTCCAGGATGGCGCAGCCGCCGAGCACGAGATCGGCCCGGTCCGGGCCGATGCAGCCGTGCGCGACACGGTCGGCGAACGGCATGGCGCGAACGCGCGCAACGCCAGCATCGACCTCGGTGCGCGACATCCACAGCCCGTCGATTCGGCGCCGATCGTAGCGCGGGAGGCCGAGGAACACCCCCGCCACGGTGGTGACGGTACCAGACGTGCCGAGCAGGTGAAAACGCCCGCAACGCGCCTGCTGCCTCACCTCGGCGGCGAAAGGCGCCAGCGCTTCCTCGACATAGGCCACCATGGCGGCGAAGCTGGCCGCCGTAACGGTGTGCCCGCCGAAGCGATCGGCCAGCGACACGACGCCGAGCGGCAGCGACGTCCAGGCGCGGATCCGGTCTTTCACACTGCCGGAGCCGTCGGCCGACCGGTCACGGTCGAGCCAAACGATCTCGGACGAGCCGCCTCCGATGTCGAACAGCACGATGCCTTCGGCCAGATCATCGGCCAGCGCCGCGCAGCCCTCGGCCGCGAGGCTGGCCTCGGTACCGCGATCCACGATCTCGACATCGAGCCCGGTTCGTTGCCGCACGCAGGTCAGAAACTCCGGGCCGTTGCTGGCGGCCCGGCAGGCTTCGGTGGCGATCAGGCGTGACCGGGTCACGCCACGCCCCACGATCTTGTCTCGGCACACCGAAAGTGCCGTGAGGGTGCGGGCGATGGCGCCTTCCCCGAGGCGACCCGTGCCGGACAGGTTCTCGCCGAGCCGTACGATGCGGGAGAAGCTGTCGACCACCCGCAAGCCGCCCTCCGCTGGTCGAGCGATCAGCAGGCGACAATTGTTGGTGCCGAGGTCGAGCGCGGCATAGACGCCGCGACCGCACTCCGCCCTGGATGGATCGAGGTTCGTCGCCCTCGTCGGGCCGAACGCAACCTTGTGATCCACTGCGACCCTCCGGGACGGTCGGCGGCTTACCGCTGCGAGCGGCCTCAACGCCTTGTCGAAGGGGAGTCTAACGGATTCGGGGCCGCGGCATCAAGCGTGACGCCGCGGACCCCGACATCGCGGGCGGGGTCGCGCCGCCGCCGGTTGCGCTTGGCCCAGATGTTCAGAACCTCGACGCCTGCCGAAAACACCATGGCGAAATACAGGTAACCGCGCGGATATTCGAATCCCGATCCCTCGCCCACGAGTGACAGGCCTATCAACACCAGGAAGCACAGAGCCAGCACCTTGCTGGTCGGGTGGGCATGGATGAAGCGGGCTACTGCCGTTGCGGCCGCGAACATCACCATCATGGAGAGGCATATGGCGATCACCATGATGACGAGGTCACGCGCGATCCCGATCGCGGTCAGGATGGAGTCGAAGGAAAAAACGAGGTCCATAGCGGCGATGTTGAGCACCACGAGGCCGAGCGCCCGGGGCTTCGGCCCCGCCTCCTCTCCCCCGTCGGGCTTCTCGATCTCACCGTGGATCTCCAGCGTGGCCTGGACGATGAGGAAGAGGCCCGCCGCGACCAGAACCATGTCGCGCCAGGACAGGGGATGGCCCAGCACCGTCAGCACGGGACGCGTCAGCGCGATCAGCCAGGTCAGGGCGCCGAGGCTCGCCACGCGGAACACGAAGGCCAGGCTGAGGCCGAGGATCCGTGCGAAGCGGGCCTGGGCGGCCGGCAGCTTCGAGCCGATCAGCGACACGAAGATCATGTTGTCGATGCCGAGAACGATTTCCATCGCGGTCAGCGTGGCAAGCGCCAGCCACCCCGAGGGCGTTGCGATCCAGGCCATGTCGAGCGCTTGCATTATCTGCGTGATCCCGCGTCGTCGCCGCACCACCCCCGCGTCACCGCGCGGGTTGCCCCCTCCGGGGGTCGCCCTCTATGTGGGATCACGACTGCGGCAGCGTTGAAGTTTCTGCCGGTGCCGCCCCGGGATGGGTCCAGCATGACCGATGCAACACGCGACCTCGCCGCCCCGATTGCCGCACCCGTACGCACGCAACCCGCCGTGGTGTCGGGCGATGCCGTCATGGTCGGGGCCGGCGCGGTCGGCCTGGCGCTCGGCATCGCTCTTGCCCGGGCAGGTCTCAAAGTCGTCCTCGTGGGCCGGATCGACACGCGCCCGGCAGGCCGGACCGTGGCATTGCTGGCGGGTTCGGTACGCTTCTTGGCACGGCTGGGCGTCTGGCCGCAATTGCAGGCCCTGGCCGAGCCGCTGAGGGTCATGCGGCTCGTCGACGACACCGGGTCGCTTTTCCGGGGACCGCCGGTGGCCTTCGAGGCGACGGAGATCGGCCGCGACTGCTTCGGCCACAACATCGAGAACCATCTGCTGGTCGAGGGGCTGGCAGAGGCGGCACGACAGGTCCGCGGGCTGACCCTGCTGCCGGGGCGCGCCGAATCCTTCGCCTTCGGGACCGACGCCGTGTCGGCACATGGACCCGAAGGCTTGTCGGTTGAAGGTTCCGTCCTGGTCGCCACGGACGGCAGGCGGTCCTCGGCCCGAACCGCTGCAGGGTTGGCGGCCCGCGAGACGCACTATCCGCAGGAGGCGCTGACCACGACGCTGAGCCATGACCGCCCGCACCGCGGCGTCTCGACGGAATTCCACACCCGCGAAGGCCCGTTCACCCTGGTCCCGCTGCCGGGCATGCCCGGAGCGCCTCACCGGTCGAGCCTCGTCTGGGTGATGGGGCCGAAGGAAGCCGAGCGGCGGGCCGCCTTCACGCCGCAGCGCTTGGCGCGCGAGATCGAGCGGCAGAGCCGGATGCTGCTCGGGCGAATCGCGGTCGCGGGTGTGGTGGGACGCTTCCCGATCGGCAGGCTCAAGGCCGACAGGATCACGGGCCGGCGGATCGCCCTGGCCGGCGAAGCCGCCCATGCCATGGCGCCGATCGGCGCGCAGGGCCTGAACCTCAGCCTGCGGGACGCCGCCGCACTGGCCGACATCCTGTCCGACGCCAAGCGGGCCGGCCAGGATCTCGGCAGCGCCTCGGTGCTCGACCGCTATGCCGCCGTCCGGCAGAACGACATCGCAGCGAGGAGCTTCGGCGTGGACCGGCTGAACCGGGCCCTGATGGACGACAGCCTGCCGACGGATCTGGTGCGCGGGATCGGGCTTCTCGCCTTGGGGAGCATCGGGCCGTTGCGGCGCTTCGCCATGCGGCAGGGCCTCATGCCGGCGGCGGACCAGGACCGCGGCGTCCGGTCCGGCGGCGGGTGAACCCGGGCCGGCGCGACGCGAACCGAGGCCGCCCCTGTCAGGTGCCGGCGCCGGGAGGGTTGACGGCCGGGAAGTTGATCGTCCATCAGACCACGTCTCGGGCGTGGCCCGTCGTGGCGCTCACGTCAGGCTTCCATGCGTTTTCACTGGCGTTCTGTCCGATACCGCCTGGAGCATCTCCTGTTCCGGGCTGCAGGCGGCCTGTTTCGACAGCTCGGCCTGGAGCGCGCCTCCGCGGTCTCCGGTGCGCTCTGGCGCCGCGTCGCACCGTTCTCGAAGCGCCATGGCCGCGCGCTCGGCCATTTGGCCCTGGCGTTCCCGGCCATGACCGACGCCGAACGCGAGTCCGTCGCACGCGGCATGTGGGAAAACCTCGGCCGCAACTTCGCCGAAGCTTTTTTCCTGCGAGAGATCGCGGCCAGTGACCGGATCACCTTCGAGGACCAGGAGGCCTTCGACGTCTGGCGGGCTTGGCCCGGCGGCAAGGTGGCCTGCGCGGCCCATCTGGCCAATTGGGAATTGACCATCGCGGCCGCGACCCGAAGCGGGCTGCACCCCTGGAGCATCTACCAGAAGATCAAGAACCCCAGGGTGGACCAGGACGTCTACGATCTCAGGAGTTTCCTCTACTCGGGCGGCCTCGTGCCCAAGGACCACGGCGTGGCACGGCAGTTCCTGCGGGTGATCCGCGACGGCGGTACCGTCGGGCTGCTCACCGATCTGCGCGATTACGGGGGCGTCGCGGTGCCATTCCTCGGGAGGCCGGCGCCGTCGACGACGTTTCCGGCCCTTCTGGCCACGAGCGTAGGTTCGCCCATCCTCGTCAGTTGCATGCGGCGCCTGCCGGGCGTCCGCTTCGTGCAGAGCTATACGCTGGTCGCAATGCCGGAGACCGGGGATCGCAAGGCCGACATCGTCGCCGTGACGGCACGCCTGCAAGCTATCTTCGGGGATTTTGTTCGGGTCTGGCCGGATCAATGGATGTGGGCGCATCGCCGTTGGGGCTGATGCGGGTCCGCTGAACATTCTAGGTGTAAGCAGGTTCGCAAGAACCTGCTTAGTCTCGAGCCCGCTCGTCTCGACCGGCTGACATGCACTTGGCGCCACAGGACAGCCTCATGCGAATCGCCACCTGGAACGTGAACTCGATTCGTCAGAGGCTCCCGCACCTTCTCGCCTATCTTCGGAGCGTCGAGCCCGACGTCCTGTGCCTTCAGGAATTGAAATGCGTCGACGAGGCGTTTCCACGCATGGAGGTGGAGGCTGCCGGCTATCGTTGCATCGTTCACGGCCAGAAGGGCTTCAACGGCGTGGCGATCCTGAGCCGCAAGCCGATGGCGGCGACCGGTTCAGGCCTGCCGGGCGACGAGGCTGACATCCAGGCCCGCTACGCCGAGGCCGTGGTGCAGGACGATGGCGGCCCGGTGCGTGTGGCCAGCATCTACCTGCCAAACGGGAACCCGCCCGATACCGACAAGTACCCCTACAAGCTCGGCTTCATGGACCGCCTGACGCAGCGGGCCGCGGAGCTCGTGGCGGCCGAGGAGGCCGTCGTGCTGGCCGGGGACTTCAACGTCATTCCGGAACCGCGTGACGTCTACGATGCGGCTGCCTGGACGGGCGACGCGCTCTTCCTGCCGGAGACGCGCCGCCGATTCCGCACGCTCTTGAACCTCGGTCTGACCGACGCGATCAGGGCCACCACCGACGCAGCCGGCCTCTACAGCTTCTGGGATTACCAAGCGGGCGCCTGGCAGCGCAACAAGGGAATCAGGATCGACCACCTGCTGCTGTCGCCGCGTGCCGCCGACCGCTTGCGATCGGCCACGATCGACAAGGGCGTCCGGGGTGACGACAAGCCGTCGGATCACGTGCCGGTCAGGATCGATCTCGCATGATCCGCACGACGGATGCCGTCTAGTTTCGCCTATGGTGCTCGTCGAGGTAGAGCGAAGCCACTTGGCGATCGCTATCGGAGGCCGAAGCCACGGCCTTGGCGTAGAGTTCCAGGATCCAGCCGTCCTTGGGATCCTTGCTCAGCACGGCCGCGTCACGGGCCATAGTGAGCCACATCAGCCCCTTGGCGTGTTGCTGGGGCAGCCCATCGAATCCATTGAACAGCATGTGGCCGAGCAGCGCCTCGGCCGGAAGATGGCCCTTGTCGGCCGCCAAGGCGAGCCAGCGGACAGCTTGGCGCGAATCCTTGACCACAACGCCTTCCGCACCGTCGAGATAGAGCCGGGCGAGATTATACTGCGCGTCGGCATTGCCGAAATTCAGCGCTGCATATTGAAACATCTCGAGGGCCCGCTCGGCATCCGGCCTGACGTCGGTCCTGGCTATGCCGTTGAGGCTGTAGACGCCGATCGCCACGAAGGCGTTCGAGACGACCGAAATGTCGCGACGATCGCCGTCCGCCTCGTCGTAGTTCTGCACGATCTGCGAAAAGTAGCGGAATGCCTTGTAATCGTCCCGGGGCACGCCGTCGCCGGACGCGTACATGCGGCCGAGCTTCCAGCGCGCCAGCGGGTTGCCGTTGGCTGCCGCATATTCGAAGGCCTCGATGGAGGACTTCAGGTTTCCCGAGCGATAGCCGTCCATGCCCTGACGAAATGCCTGAGACGGGTTCTTGAACATCGACAAGGCGGGCTTGTCGTCGGCCGGCGCATCGGTGCCGTCGAAAGCCCGAGCAGGCACTGACCCGAACAGTGCCGAGCCCAGCATCGAGGCCGACGCTACATATCTTGCTATCGACATGGTTCGGAAACTCAAGGGCGGGACCGAGACGCATGAACCGAGCAAAGTCCGGCCGGTATGCGCGCACGCCCGGCTACCATGACGGTCGGCCGGCCACTCGTACTGAATGCTCCCATGTCCATCCGCCCTGTCGATCAGCGACGACCATCGAAGCACGACAGTCATCCCCCGTTCATGTCACCCGTCACTGGGCGCCAACTAAGCTGCGGGAGGTTAGCGGTCGCTTTATGGCTGAATAGCGGCGCCTACGCTTCACCATTTGGGCCGAGTGGGGATGATCCAGGGTTGTTGCGTGAAAGCCACGATCGATTCGGAGATCGATGCCCGAGAGCAACGCAGGATCTTTATCGTTCTATAGTGAACCGAGCTGCGGTGCCTCGCCGACAAGACTTGGTGAGCGCACGACCGCCTCGCGGAGCACACAAGAGATCCTTGCTGCACCGCAAGGTCGCGTCCGTTGTTGTGCGGAGGGTTACATCGCATCTTCGCAAGGCGACGTGTAGCCCGACTGGATCGCGAGTCCGAGGCGCTCCTCCCTTGGAACAACGGGGCAATCGGACGAAGGTCAAAAAAGCTTCTCGTTGTGAGGAGGCGCTGCAGGCGCCGTCGCGAAGAACGAGGGCGCCGCATCCCGTGCTTCGAAACGAATGCTGCGCATTGCTCTGCGCCGGCATCTGTCAAGAGAGGCAAGCATCGAAGTGCCCCTTCGATCGCCAACGGCCCTTCGGACCCGATCGTTGATGGCCCGAGGAGCCCTTGAAGCAGCCTGCCTCCGATGGGCCGTCAGCTTCGACCACCGCGAGCGACTCGTTCGATCTCGCTGCGCACCAGCCGTTCCACCAACGCCGGCAGATTGTCGTCGAGCCACGTCTTCAGCATCGGCCGAAGGAGATCCCGCATGACACGCTCGAGCATCGGCGTGTTTTCGAGAACCACCGTGGCCGCGAGGGTTTCGAAGGCGGACAGAACCGAGGCGCCCAGAGGCGCCGCAAGGAGCCCGTCGTCCTCCGCGATCGCAAGGCCGTCGTGCCGCTCGAGGTCGGCGTTGGCCGAGCTCGCGTGAGATGCCGCGTCGGACAGGCGAGCCTGCAACGAGGACCCGGCCGCTTCCGCGAACTGTCCATGGCTCTGCGGGGCGTCTTCGATCTGCGCCATCAGATCCGCGGCGGAGTCCTGAGACTCTTCCTGATCGTCGATCATTGCGGCGGTCGGATGCACCTGCGCCGGCTCCGCCAACTGCTGCTGCGCTCCGCCTTCGGGTGGATGCGTCAGCCGCGCGAGATCGAGCACGTCCTCGTAAGGCGTAGCTGCGCTCGCCGCCATGTGGTCGCTCCCGACGGTCGACGGCAGCGCCGCGTCGAGTTGCGGTCGGCGCGCGCCGCTGCCGTGCCCCGACTTTCCACCCTGACTCTGATCGTCGGCGATGATGCGCCGGATCGACGCCAGGATATCCTCCATCGAGGGTTCCTGGGGCCGCCCTTCGGACGACGCCGTTTCAGGCGATTGTGGCAAGTAGGCGCTAGCAGCGGTCATGGCCTGTAGACTTCCTTACGCGGTACGAACAAGCTGGCTGACGCGAACCCCATCCCCGCATCGCTGGGACGCCGGCATCAACCTGCCCTCAAGGGATAGATCGGGCAGTGGTTGCAAACAAGCCGTCTCAGGCGGAGTTCCGTGGACGAAGAGGCGGGACGGGTCCGGAACGCGCCGGTGCGATCCATCGGTTCTGCCGTCACACGCAGGCACTTGGTTCCGATCGGCGCTGGAGAGATCCGGTCGCAGCATCGTTCAGCGTCCGTCCGGGGTGCGCAATCCGAACCACTTGTCCTTGACCTGATCGAAATGGACGGCCGGGTTGTAGGGCTGGAGCTGCAGCCTCAGCAAGGAGGCCGACAGGCGTCCACAGGACGCGAGAATCGCGTAGGTGGCCACCACACGGTCGCGTTGCGCGCCGACCAACTGGACGCGGGCGTTCAGCAGCGTCTGCTGGGCATTGAGCACGTCGAGTGTCGTCCTCTGCCCGACCCGCGCTTCCTCGCGCGTGCCGTTGAGCGCGATTCCGGCGGCGTTGACCTGGGCCTGGTCGGCCTGCACGGCGGCTTTGGACGAGACCAGGAGCCCCCAGGACGAGATCACGGCCGCGCGGACATTGTCGCGCGACACGTCGGCCTGGAACTCCGCGATGCCGAGTTGCTCCTTCGCCTGGCGAATTTGCGCGTAGCTGGCGCCGCCCTCGTAGATCGGCACCGACAGGGAGCCGATGATGGAGCCCACGAAGGCGCTCGAGCCGCCGACATTGCTCAGATCATATCGCTGCTGCGCGGAGCCGTTGAGGCTGAGCGTGGGGTACAGCGCGCCCTCGGCGATCTTCACCTGCAGTTCGGAGACATCCACGGCGTGCAAGGCCGCCTGGACCGACGGATGCTCGACCTGCGAGACCGCGATGGCATTCTCGAGCGACGGGGGGATGCCCCGATCCAGCGGACGGGCCGGTTCGAGGCGCGTCGGCTGCTCACCGATGACCTGCCTGTAGCTGGCGATGGAGTTCTGCAGCTGCGACTGGGCTGCGAAGTAGTCGGCCCGTGCGCCCGCGAGACTGGCTTCGGCCTGGGCCACGTCGGTGCGCGTGACCTCACCGACCTTGAAGCGGTCCTGCGTCTGCCGAAGCTGTTCGTCCAGCACCTTGATGTTGCTGTTGCGCAGGTCGAGGATCGCCGTGTCGCGCAAGACGTCCATGTAGTTCTGGGCGCCGCTCTGAAGGACGCTCTGCTCGACGTTGCGCAGGTTTTCGCGGCTGGCGAAAACGTTCGATTCCGCCGATTTGATATTGTTGGTGGTGCGCAGGCCATCGAAGAGCGTCTGCGACACCGTGATGCCAGCACCGCGCGGGACGGTGGTGCCGGAAGACGTCAAACCGGAGCCGGTCGACCGTCCCGTTGTCCCGGTCGTCCCCGTGGTGCCGGTCGAGCCTGACGGTGCAGCCACGGCGCTGGCGAGGGTGGACGTCCCTGTCGTACCGGGAAAGCCGGTCCCGGTCGTGCCAGTCGTCCCCGGAAATCCGGTCGTGCCGGTCGTCCCCGTCGTGCCGGTCGTCCCCGTCGTGCCGATGCTCGAACCACCCAGGCTCGACGATCCTGCACCCCCGGCCCCGGTGCTACCGACGGGAGATCTGGACTGCTCGTATTCCGCCCCGAGGTCGCCGCTCGCGGTGACATGCGGCATGTAGCCGGAATTGGCGATGGGGATGTTTTCGTCCGCCGCCCGAGTGCTGGCCCGCTGCGCGTTCAGGTTGGGATTGTTGAAATAGGCCTTGGACAGGGCATTGGACAGAGTTTCGGCCCGCACCGCGACGGATGAAGCCGGCAAGACGAGGCAGACCGCGATGACGGCCCGCGATGGCAGGCCCGACCTGGCAGGGAGACCGAACCGGGGACGCGGCGCGGCGGCAATCAGCATGGCGTTGCAACGACTCATCATTGGACCTCGACGCCCGTAGAGGCCACGCTCGATCGCAGCGCACCTCTTCTACGCTTCGAGCGCATCTTGGCAGAGTCGCAGGATGCGTCGACACCGCCATCCTAGCCGGTCGCGCCACGGCGTGCAGGGCGGGGGATCGCCGAGTCCGGACTATTCGGACACCTGCCGCAAATATGCGACACCCCTGCCGAGGGCTTGATTCTGAGCCGATCCCCGACCTCGGGACGTTTCGGCCGTGCGCGACGGCCCCGGAGTTCGCCCGCCGTTCAGAACACGAAGGCGGGCGTCGACCTGAACGCCGGCAGGACCGGCACGGTGGCGTCGAACAGAGCGCGGCCGCTGACGTCGCCGTTGATGGGCTGGTAGAGCATGACCCGCCCGGTCCGACGCCCGAGGTTGGGCAGCGACGTTTCGACCGCGACGAGGCGACCCCCCGGCTTAAGCTGCCCGAAGAGCCCGTCGAGATTGGTCTCCACGGCGCCCTGGACGAGGATCAAGTCATAGGGTCCCTGCTCGACACAGCCGGCCGGGAGGTCTCCGGTCACGGCCGTCAGGCGTCCGGCACCTGCTCTTTCGGCATAGGCGGCCGCGGCGGCGCTCAGGCCGGCGTCGCATTCGAGCGACACCACGCTGCCGGCCAGTTCGAGCAGCAGGGCTGCCGCATAACCGGTCTCGCCCGCCACGACCAGCACGTGCGCGTCGGGCGCCGGAGCGGCACCCTGGAGCATGCGGGCCAAATGCATGGGCTGGAGCAGCACGCGCACGAACTTGGCGTCATCGGGCGACCTGAGCGACAGCAGAGCGTCGGAATAGGCGAGTCCGCGAAGGTCCTCCGGGAGGAACAGTTCGCGACGCGTCAGATCGAAGGCTCGGATGACGCGCTGGTCCGTGACGTCGAACGTCCGGATCTGCCCGTCCACCATGGCGCGCCTCTGCGCCGAGAACACCTGCTCGGTCGCCGCAACTCCGCCCTGCATGGAGCCTCGTCCTTTGCTGAAACACCGCCGCCGGTCGCGTTCGGCCAGCAGGGAGACCGCGGACTTCGCGCCTCCGCGCGGCTTATAGGGGAGCGCCGCGCGATCTGTCCACGCGTCTGGTCCTCGGGATCGAGCAATGCCCTCGCATGATGGATCGCGAAGCACCGCAATTCGCGATACATCCGAATGCCGGCCCGAACCACTACCGGAGCAGGCCGGCCAGGAGCCCGTCATGGAAGATGCGACGAACGAGAGTCTGGAACACCGTGAACATGCGGAACACGCCGCCCACACGGGCAATCCGCTGATCATCAAGGTGTCGGTGACGATCGCGGTGCTGGCCGTCGTGGCCGCGACCGTGGGCAGCCTGGAGACCATCGAGAGCGGAGCCGCCATCTCGAAGAAGAGCGAATCGGTGCTGGTCCAGAACCGGGCCACCGATCAATGGTCCTACTTCCAGGCCCAGAGCATCAAGAAGAACCTCTACGACATCGCCAAGCAGTCGGACCCGTCACGTGCCGCGGCCTACGAGGCGAAGGCGCGGGACTACCAGACCCAGAGCGATGAGACGAAGGCCAAGGCGACCGAACTCGGACGCCAGAGCGACGAACTGGTGGCGGAGGGCGATCACCGCGAGCATCGCCATCACGTTCTGACGGTCGGCGTCACGCTCCTGCATGTCTCGATCGCCATCGCGACCATTGCGATCATCATGCAAGGCCGGACATGGCCATGGCACGGCTCGATGATCCTCGGGGCGGTCGGCGCGGCCATCGCGGCCTACGCCTACCTGGTTTGACGCGCGAGCGGCGTCAGGACACCCCACGCACGCGCTGCTTCGGACGCGGAATGCTCGACGGTGCAACAGGGAGACGGGATGGAGCAGTCCTTGCCGTGCGGACCCTCAGCGTCCGGCGGCCTTGAGCCGCGTATTGCATTGGCTCCAATAGCTCGGCCACTTGAGGCCGGGGGTCTGCGCCACCAGCGTGGCCTTCTGGGCGCGCCACTCGGCGCCGCATTGCTTCTGGCGCGCCAGCATGGCGGCCCGTCCGGCGCTCGCTGGAACCGCGGCCTGAGGCGGGGCCGAGACCGATCCCCCCGCGGCCGACGGCGGCGTCGCGGCGGCAGCCGGCGCCGCAGCGGGGATGGGTGCCGCGGCTGCGGCGTCGGCAGGCTGGGCCTTGAGGCGGGCCGCGCACTCGGTCCGGAACTGGCTCCAGCCCATGCCGTTCAGCGTGCCGGCCGCCTTGGCCGACTGGTACTGCTGCCCGCATCGCAGCATCACGGCTTGCGCCGCAGCGGGCGAGCCGGCCGAGGCCGCGAGGCCCGCGACCAGCAGCAGAAGCTTCAGTCTTCTCATGTCTCCCTCCGAAATCGGGCCGCGCCCGGCCCGGACCACAGACCCCCGCACGACGGGGCAGAGGCTGCGTCAGGCCGCTCGCCGATGCAAGGCCGAGGTCCGGTCAGGCATGGTTTTTCGAGAGCCGTTGGCGAACTGCCGTGCTGCCTCGCGCGTCTCCCCTCGGCAGAAGCAACGTCCAGCCTGCTGTCATCGACGTTCCCCAACCGGTCGAGGAGCCCGCGCGACATGGTCGACAACGAAGAATCGGAACGCCGACCGGACGCGGAGACGGCGCGGGTCGAGCAGATGGCGGGGCCGGTGCCGCCCGTGGTCCGGCCGACCGCGCTCAGCGCCGAGGACGAGGCGGAACTCGCCGATGCGTTTCGGGCCCTCGAGCATTCGAGTTTCGCATCCTACCTGACCGGGGTGGTCGGACGGCAGATCGGTTACGCGGGTGAGCTCATCCCCGGTCGGGTTGCTGCCACGGCCAACAAAGCCGCCGGCGCGGCCCTTCGCTACGCGCTGAAGGCGGCCGTGAAATCGTTGCCCGTCGATCCGCAACCGGCATCCAACAGGCTACACCTAGTGGCTGTCGCCGCCTCTGGCGCTGTCGGCGGTGCCTTCGGGCTCGCCACGCTGCCGCTCGAGCTGCCGCTCTCCACCACGCTGATGATGCGCTCGGTCGCCGATATCGCGCGCCAGAAGGGCGAGGATCTGGCGCAGCCCGAGGCGGTGCTGGCCTGCCTCGAAGTCTTCGCCCTGGGCAGCGGCCGAGAGGCCGAATTCGGCGAGAGCAGCTATTTCGCGGTGCGGGCGCTGCTGGCCAAATCCGTGACCGAGGCGGCCCGCTACATGATCGGCAGGACCATCGCCGACGAGGCCGCGCCCGTCCTGGCGCGGCTGCTCGGGCAGATCGCGTCGCGCTTCGGCTTGGTGGTGACGCAAAAGGTCGTGGCCCAGGCGGTTCCGCTGATCGGCGCCGTGACGGGCGCCGGAATCAATGCCGCCTTCATGGACCACTACCAGACCCTGGCGCGCGGTCACTTCACGGTCCGCCGTCTCGAGCGGGTCTACGGCGCCGATCTCGTGCGGGCCGCTTACGATAAGCTCCGGGCCGGCGCCGCGGACCTCCGGCCGCAATCCACCCACCCCGTGACGATGATCCCGCGCCGGGGTGACGCGGCGGCTCTGCCTCTCCGCAGATAGTCGATCCGCACGCCGGGCTGAAATCCCGTTTGATCGTGTCGGGAGCGGCCGTTATGCTGAAGCCTCGCCACCGGCGGGCCACAGCATGGGACAGATCGACGATGCCGATCTCTTCGACACGAGCGCCGCCCTGATCGTGCTCGACGCCTTCGTCCGACGTCCGCAGTCGCACTCCCTGCCGACCGCAGCATCGGCATGGGAGGCCGCCTGGATCGCCTGCCTTACGGGCAGCCCCGCCTGGGCCGTGATCTCGGCCGACGAATTCGCTTCCGTGGTGATGGAACTGCGCAGTGCGGTCTGCGTGGCCGGTCGATCCGGCGCATCCACACCGACTTCCAGCTGAGAGAGTGGGACAGCCCCAAATGGAGGCCTCGCCCGGAATCGAACCGGGGTGCAAGGATTTGCAGTCCTCTGCGTAACCACTCCGCCACGAGGCCTCGGCATCCGCCAAGTCGGCAAACGGTCGCCCGGTCACGGCGACAGGTGCGCTGTGTAGTGGATCGGGCCAGGATCGGCAAGACGTCATGTCTCGACGTGGCGTAGCGGCGACCCGAAGTTTGCACTTGGCAACACCACCCGATCCCGGCTATTGACCGCCACTGCCGTGGCGACACGGAAACGGTCCCCGATAGCTCAGTTGGTAGAGCATTCGACTGTTAATCGAATGGTCGCAGGTTCGAGTCCTGCTCGGGGAGCCACGCGCTCGGGTAGGCTGGAATGCGCTGCTGCCCGGCCTCGAATTAGACGCTCCCAAGCGGCCGGGTCTGCCCCGTCATCGCGCCACGGCTCCGGGCGGCAGTCTGACCGCCGGCGGGCCTAGCGGCCGACCGTGGCCGATTCTCAGGCTGGCCAGCGTCGCGTCGAGGTCGGACGCGCCGCGCGCCCGAGGCAGCGTCACCGACGGATCGCCATCGCTGGCCGACTCTGCATAGCTGAAACGAACAACGGCATAGCAGGCCCCTGCTGCAATTGTCCGCAGGTCGGTGGCGGCGATCCGCTGGCTCATGCCGGCGTCGCCGTTCGTCCAGACAGCGTAGCGCAGGCCGTTGATGACGCGGTCCGGCTGGCGCCGGCCCGACCCGCCGTCGAGACCGTAGGTGAGACACGACCGCACGGTCCCGGGATCTCGGCTCACACCGACCTGGAACACCTCGGTCGCGGTCTTCTCCGGCGCCGGCGGCCTCACCTTCAGCGCGAGCCGGATGACCACGTGGCCCGGCGTGGGGTTCTCGCCGGCCCAGATCAGCCGCCAGCCGGGTGTCATCAGCGAGCCGAGCGGCGCCGCCAAGGTGGTCGGTTGCGCGACCGCGGGGCGCAACAGGCTCACGCGTCCGCCCGGGCTTGTCCAGGGTTGCATCGGGGCCGTGAAGCGGACCGGCGCGATGGCGGCGAGCAGCGCGATCACGATCATCACCACGTCTCCTGTCGCTTAAGTCGTCTGGCGGAGGTTGGTTCGGGCAGCAACCCAAGGTACGAACCTCGGGTTAAGACACGCACAGGCCCGAGGACATGGACCGCATGACCACACGCGCACGCGGCCTCGGATCTTGGCAACGTCAACGTCCGGCCGGAGTTCACCGGGAGAAGCGGCCATCGCGTCGCTTGATCGACGCACGCCCTAGGCCCTAGACTATAGGAACCGGCCTCGTCGGCGCGATCGCTCCCGCTCTGGCCCGGCCACATCACGGCATCGATATGCAGCGCGGAGCCTCCAGGATGCAATCCGTCATCGATGTCATCGGGCACACGCCGCTGATCACGTTGAAGCGGGCATCCGAGATCACCGGCTGCACCATCCTGGGAAAGGCGGAGTTCCTGAATCCCGGCGGATCCGTCAAGGACAGGGCAGCACTGGCCATCGTCGAGGACGCGGTCGCCCGCGGCCTGCTGCGCAGCGGCGGCACGATCGTCGAGGGCACGGCGGGCAACACCGGCATCGGCCTGGCATTGGTGGCCAACGCGCTCGGATATCGCACCGTGATCGTGATCCCCGACACCCAGAGCCAGGAGAAGAAGGACATGCTGCGCATGTCCGGCACCGAGCTCGTGGAGGTGCCGGCCCGGCCCTATAGCGATCCGGGCAATTACGTGCACGTATCCGAGCGGCTGGCCGCGCAGCTGGCCCGGCAGGATATGAACGGCGCCGTCTGGGCCAATCAGTTCGACAACGTGGCCAACCGCGGCGGCCACGAACGCACCACCGGCCCAGAGATCTGGGACGAGACGGGAGGCAGACTGGACGGGTTCATCTGCGCGGTCGGCACCGGCGGAACCCTGGCCGGCGTCGGCCGGGCGTTGAAGGCGCGCGACCCCCAGGTCAGGATCGGCATCGCCGACCCCATGGGCTCGGCCCTGTTCAACTTCTACGATCATGGAGAGCTGAAATCCTCCGGCTCGTCGATCACGGAGGGCATCGGCCAGGGCCGCATCACGGCCAACCTCGTCGGCGCACCGATCGATTTCGCCTGCCAGGTCGACGACGGGGAAGCCCTGGAGATCGTGTTCGACCTCGCCGAGCACGAGGGCTTGCTGCTTGGCGGATCCTCCGGCGTCAACGTCGCGGGCGCGATCCGTCTCGCACGGCACCTCGGTCCGGGTCACACGGTCGCGACCATCCTGTGCGACTCGGGCGCCCGCTACGCGTCGAAGCTGTTCAATCCGGATTTCCTCCGATCGAAGGGGCTTCCGGCCCCGCCCTGGCTGACCCGGGAGCCGCGCATCGGGCCGGAGATGACCCGGTGACAGCGTTGCTCCACCTCGCCGACACCTACCGGCGCGAGATGTCGGCGACCGTGGTCGGCGTCGAGGGTCGCGGCATCGTGCTCGACCGCACGGTCTTCTATCCGCAGGGTGGTGGCCAACCGGGCGACTCCGGCCTGTTGTCGACGGCCGCGGGCGAGGTTCCGATCACGGTCGCGAGCTACAGCAGTGACCGTTCGGCCGTGTTGCACATGGCAGCCGAAGGGGCTTCGCTGCCCGGCATCGGCGAGATCGTGGTGGGCCGGATCGACTGGCCGCAGCGTCTCGCCCGCATGAAGATGCACACGGCGCTGCACCTGCTCTCCGTGGTGCTGCCCTACCCGGTGACGGGCGGTTCCGTCGGCGACGGGGACGGCCGGGTCGACTTCGACATGCCCGAGGGCGGCCTCGATCGCGGCGACATCGAGACGAAGCTGCGCGGCTTCGTTGCGCGGGACGCGGCGGTCGGCACGCGCTGGATCACCGACGAGGAACTGCTGGCCAATCCCGGCCTCGTCAAGACCATGAAGGTGAAGCCGCCCATGGGGACCGGCCGGATCCGGTTGGTCGAGATCGACGGCATCGACCTGCAGCCTTGTGGCGGCACCCACGTGGCCCGCACGGGCGAGATCGGACGGATCGACGTGACCGGTATCGAGAAGAAGGGGCGACAGAACCGGCGCGTGCGCATCGCCCTGGGGTCCCCACGGGAATGACTGCTTCACTTCACTGGGCTGTCGCGGCGTCCAGCGCTACGCGTTCCGAAGCAGTCATTCCCGTGGGTGCGCCTGGCGCCGCCCGAAGGCTGACCGCCTTGTGTCTCGGCCCGGGCGAGACTACCTCGCTGACGAGCCGAAACCGAGAGCGGCGCCACCCATGGCCGGCATGACGCCGTCCCACACGGATCGAACGTGACCGAACCATCGAGACCGACCCAGCTCGGCCAGGTCGTCGCCCAGCCGAACTCGCCCGAGGAAGCGCGCCTCGAACGCGTGCCGAACCCGCATCCCGGGACGACCTTCCTGACACGCTTCACGGCGCCGGAATTCACCTCGTTGTGCCCCGTCACCGGCCAGCCCGACTTCGCCCATCTCGTGATCGATTACGTGGCCGACGGCTGGCTGGTCGAGTCGAAATCGCTGAAGCTCTATCTCACGTCGTTCCGCAACCACGGCGCCTTCCACGAGGACTGCACGGTAAGGATCGGCAAGGACATCGCGACGCTGCTGGAGCCCACGTGGTTGCGCATCGGCGGCTACTGGTATCCGCGCGGCGGCATCCCGATCGACGTCTTCTGGCAGACCGGCACCCCGCCGGACGCCCTGTGGCTTCCCGACCAGGGCGTGCCGGCTTACCGCGGCCGCGGCTGACGCCGGAGACTCTTGGCCATCGTCTTGGCCACGGCGATCCTGCCCTTGCCGACCCGGCGTTTCAAGGCACCCAGCGGCTTGGCGAGGCGGCGGTCGCGGCGGATCGGCGTCGCGTGCAGCACCGCCAGAGCCGGGAACGCTGTGGACAGCCCGTAGGTCAACGCCTTCAGGTGGTCCGACAGACGTTGGCGGTCCTTGATCGGCGGCAGCTTGTCGAACGCTATGGGCTCGCCGATCGCCACCAGCATGGCGGTTCCGATCCGGCTCCTGACCTCATGGAAGATCAGCGACAGGCGCAGTACCGGGCTCAAGTGGCTGGCGATCTGGAACAGGCGGCTGTTCTGGCCCTCGAAGCAGATCGGCACCACCGTGGCGCGCGCGCGCTGGATCAACTGGGCCGTGAACGGTTGCCAGGGTCCGTCGATGGCGCGTCTCCGCCCCAAACGGTCCGGCGCCGTCGAGATCCCGCCGGCAGGGAACACCACCACGCAACCGCCTGCATCGAGGTGCTGCCGCGCGGCTGCACGGGACGCGACATTGGTGCGGGTGGCCTCCTCGGTGCCGCCGAAGTCGACCGGCAGCACATAGCTGGCGAGTTCCGGCGCCCGCAGCAGCACGGCGTTGGTCAGCACCAGGAAATCCGAGCGCACCTGCTGGATCAGCCAGGAGATCACGATGCCGTCGAGGACGCCGTAGGGATGATTGGCCACCACGACGACCGGGCCGACGGCGGGAATGCCCTTCAGCGCCGCAGAGTCGTAGCGGACATCGATCGCGAGGCTGCGGACGGCCGCGGCGAAGAAGCTTTCGCCTCTCACGGCATCGCGGCGGTGGGCGAGGTACAGGCGGCGCAGGTGGCGCTGCCCCGTCGCGGCCTCGACGAGCCGAATGAGGCCGCGCTTGACGGGCGGCATCGTGTCGTCGGCGTAGCTGAAATTCGGTTCGCTCATGCGCTTTTCGAATAGCCCCGCCGAGTGAAGCTTCAATGACGAAGCCGACATCGCCGCGCCGGAACGCTTCGTGTCAAGCAGAAGCCTTGGCGAGCCGGTCGAAGCGCTGAAGCAGGGCGACGAGATCGGCCATCTCGGCCAACGGCACCATGTTGGGTCCGTCCGACAGAGCCGTCTCGGGCGCCTCATGGGTCTCGATGAAGACGGCCGCGACGCCGACCGCCACGGCGGCGCGGGCCAGCACCGGTACGAACTCACGCTGTCCGCCGGACGTCATGCCTTGCCCACCGGGTTGCTGGACCGAATGAGTGGCGTCGAACACGACGGGCGCGCCCGTACTCGCCAGCACCGGCAGTGCCCGCATATCGGACACGAGCGTGTTGTAGCCGAACGACGCGCCCCGCTCGGTGACGAGGACGTTCGGATTGCCGGCGTCCGCGACCTTGTCGACCACGTTGCGCATGTCCCAGGGGGCCAGGAACTGCCCCTTCTTGATGTTGACGACGCGGCCCGTGCCGGCCGCCGCGACGAGGAGATCGGTCTGGCGGCACAGGAAGGCGGGGATCTGCAGGATGTCGACGACCTCGGCCACCGGCCCGCACTGCGCGGCGTCATGAACGTCGGTCAGGACCGGCAGGCCAGTGCGTTCCTTCACCTCGGCGAAGATCGCCAATGCCGCCTCAAGGCCGAGCCCGCGGGCGCTGCGGGACGACGTCCGGTTGGCTTTGTCGAAGGAACTCTTGAACACGAGTCCGATGCCGAGTTTGCCGGCCATGTCGGCCAGGGCCTCGGCCATTGACAGCGCATGGTCGCGGCTTTCCATGGCGCAGGGTCCGGCGATGAGCGACAAGGGCAGATGGTTACCAAACCGCACCGCCCTGGCGCCCTGGCCCACCAGGACCTCCCGATTCACGTCCATGCGGGGGGCCTTCCTGTCGTTCGACCTTGGGAGTGGCGCGGAGCTGCCGTGAAGGCCAGCGCCACACCGAAGGCGCGCTCCGGCGGCACCACGACGGCGCCGGCGATCTCGCCATGGGGGATGCCCGCACGGTCGCAGCAGGCCCGCACGGCATTAAGCGATTCGACGACCACGCCGAAACCCGCGAAGCGTCCCGGGGTTGCGGCAGCCGTGGGACCGTAGCGCGCCCTCACCTCCTGGGGGGTCATGAGATCGATGCGCCCCGTCCCGGTCTCGAAGCTTGGCCGGGTCGCCGTACCGGCCGGGGCGGCGTCGCAGATCGCCGCGAAAAAGGGAAGGTGGGCGCGTGGCTCCGCGACCGCCAGAACGATGTCGTCGAGCCGCAACCCACCGTTGGCGTGAATTCGAGCGGTCGGGTCCCAGAAGTTCTCGGGGTGGTGGTGCCGGCAGGTGAAGAGCCCGGCCTCGGGCAGTGATGGATTATCGGTGAACGCCAGGCCGAAGCTCAACTCGCGGCGCGTACCATCGGGCGCATCGGCGTGGCGACTGAAATCGAGCCTGCGCCCCTGCCCTATTCCGGCAGCCTCGAACCGCGCGGCGTCGCCATCGGCGTCGGTGGAGCGCATGGCCATCATGGCCAAACCACCGCCGCGGGCTACCGCGGCCGCCACGGCGTCGGCGAACGGAGCCGCATCGTCTTCGGTCGGTGCAGGTCGGAAGTGCTCGGCCAGGCCGATCAGCTCCAGATAGGCTTCGGCGAGTTGCACGACGGCATTCTCGGTCCCCCAGGGATGCCGATTGCGCCCCCCGACCGTGAAGCCCAGCGCACCATAGAGAGCAACCGCGGCCGTCAGATTCGGGACCGCGAGCACGAGGTGGTCGATGGGGCGCGGCATCGCAGGGTCTGGTCTCAGGATCTCGCGACGATGTCTCGTCGAAGAGGGTGGCGGCGGCTGGCGAAGGTCCCCATGGCCGTTGAGCCTATCACCGGCCCTGAAGCCTGACCACTGCTTCGGCCGGCCGGGTTCCCGGCGCACTCATCCTGTTGCCCTGATCCGGGGCGTCGACGGGGTTGTTCGGTCCGGCAGCAACCGAGAGGTCCAGCAGGCGTCGATGGCGGCTTTGCGTGCCGACCGAGGCTCAGCGGTTGTGCGCCGCCGACGTGAACCTGACGCCGACCTCGTTGGTCGTGCGCCAGACGATCTCCGCTTCGTGCTGTTGGCCCTCGGGCTCGATCCGCAACGTAAACGTTTGGGGAATGCCCACGACCGCCGCGACCTTCAGCCGAGCGCCGTCTGCAGACCGGTCGCGGATCCGGCAGTCGAACGCTCCGCCGCCTTGCAGCAGGATCTTCCCCGATTGCACGACTCGCTTCCGAGGCGAAAACCTGTTGTCCACGACATCACCTCATTGTACTGTTGATAAAGCTCTAACATCCAAAACTGTACGAATCCTTTCTCCGCCAACGGCTTATCAGTTACACTAGCCGGGACTGTTCGAGCGCGGCCGCCACGAAGCTCGCGAATAGAGGATGAGGATCGAAGGGGCGCGATTTCAGCTCGGGATGGTACTGTACTCCGATGAACCAGGGATGGCCCGTGAGCTCGATGGTCTCGGGGAGCAGGCCGTCGGGCGACAGACCCGAGAACACCATGCCGTGCCGCTCCAGTTGCTCGCGATAGTCGGTGTTGACTTCGTAGCGATGGCGGTGCCGCTCGGCGATCTCGGTGTCGCCGTAGATCGCGGCGATCTTCGTGCCGCGCTTCAGCGTGGCCGGATAGGAGCCCAGGCGCATGGTGCCGCCGAGGTCGCCCTCCCGCAGGCGCTGCTCCAGCGCATTGCCGTGCATCCACTCGGTCAGGAGTCCCACCACCGGCTCGGCGCAGGGGCCGAACTCGGTCGAATTGGCGTCCGCAACGCCGGCCAGCGCCCGAGCCGCCTCGATCACCGCCATCTGCATGCCGAAGCAGATGCCGAAATAGGGGACGCGGCGCTCGCGGGCGAAGCGGGCCGCCAGGATCTTCCCCTCGGCTCCGCGCTGGCCGAAGCCGCCCGGCACAAGGATCCCGTGGACGTCTTCCAGCCGGGTTGCGGGTTCATCGCTCTCGAAGACTTCGGACTCGATCCAGTCCAATTCGACCCTGACGCGATTGGCGAGGCCGCCATGGGTCAGCGCCTCGATCAGGGACTTGTAGGCGTCCTTCATGCCCGTATACTTGCCCACGATGGCGATGCGAACCTCGCCTTCGGGATTGAGAGCCCGTGCGTTTACGGCGTTCCACCGCGTCATATCGGGCTTGGGGGCCGGCGCGATCTCGAATGCCGCCAGCAGGGCACGGTCGAGCCCCGCCTCGTGATAGGCGCGTGGCACGTCGTAGATGGAAGACACGTCGCGGGCCTCGATCACGGCATCCTCGCGCACGTTGCAGAACAGCCCGAGCTTGCGCCGCTCCTCGGCCGGGATCGCCCGGTCGCTGCGGCACAGCAGGATGTCGGGCTGGATGCCGATGGAGCGAAGCTCCTTGACCGAATGTTGGGTCGGCTTGGTCTTGAGTTCGCCGGCGCTGGGAATGAAGGGCAGAAGCGTCAGATGCACGTAGACGGCATGGCCCCGCGGCAGTTCGTTGCCGAGCTGACGGATCGCCTCGAAGAACGGCAGGCCCTCGATATCGCCCACCGTCCCGCCGATCTCGACCAGTACGAAGTCGGTATCGTCGTTCCCCGACAGCACGAAATCCTTGATGTGGTTGGTGACGTGCGGGATCACCTGCACGGTGGCGCCCAGGAAGTCGCCGCGGCGCTCCTTGGCGATGATGTCCTGGTAGATCTGTCCGGTTGTGATGTTGTCGGCGCGGGTGGCGGGTCGACCAGTGAAACGCTCGTAATGGCCGAGGTCAAGGTCGGTCTCCGCACCGTCGTCGGTGACGAAGACTTCGCCGTGCTGATAGGGGCTCATCGTGCCGGGGTCGACGTTGAGATAGGGGTCGAGCTTGCGCAGCCGCACCGTGTAGCCGCGCGCCTGGAGCAGCGAGCCGAGTGCCGCCGCCGCCAGTCCCTTGCCGAGGGAAGACACTACGCCGCCGGTGATGAAGACGTAGCGTGCCATGGGAATTCCGCACCTGTGACAATAGAACGGCGCCGACGTCGCGAGGGCGTCGACGCGACGATCAGTTTCGGGAGCACCGGCCGGGCCGGCGCCATGAAAGGAGACGCCGGGCGGCCCGAAGGCCGCCCACTGCAGTGTCGCCGAGACGACGCGTCACTGCGACTTCGGAACCTCGGGCTGAGCTGGCGCGGCCGGTGAGGCTGCCGCCCCCTGAGTCGAGGTGGGCGGCGGCGTCCCACCGTCCTTCTGCTGTTCGAGCTGCCGCAACTGGTCGAGCGGTGTCGCGCCGGCCGGGGGAATCGTCGCGGGCTGGGAGCGCGTCGCCTGCGGGATCTGGTCGATGATGGATTTCGGCGCCCGGTTGTAATGCGCCAACAGCGTCAGGCCGAGGCTCGTCACGAAGAACAGCGTGCCCAGAATGGCGGTCGCCCGGGTGAGCGCGTTAGCCTGGCCCCGCCCGGTCATGAACCCGCCGCCTCCACCCACACCGAGCGCTCCACCCTCGGACCGCTGCAGCAGCACGGTCGCCACAAGCGCGATCACCACCATCAGGTGAAGCACGATCAGAACGGTTTGCATTGTCGCTACTCGGGAAACGGCGACGGAGGGGGCGCCGCGCTCTATCGAACAATTGCCGGGTTCTACACCATGGGGTGAATGATGCAAATTCACGCCGAGCCGAGCGGCGTCGGACGCCCGAGCCGCCGCATCTGCGATTGCAGACCGGACCCGGCGCGATGCCTCAGCGGTAGGCCGACACGATGGCCAGGAACTCGTCGGCCTTCAGGCTCGCCCCGCCCACCAGGACGCCGTCGGCCTGGGGAAACCCCGCGATCTCGGCCGCGTTGTCGGGCTTGACCGATCCGCCATAGATCAGCCGGATCTTGTCGGCTTCGCCGGACAGCAGCGCCGCGAGACGTCGCCGCATGAAGCCGTAGACCTCCTCCATATCGGCCGGCGAGGGCGTGAGCCCGGTGCCGATTGCCCAGACCGGCTCATAGGCGAGGGCGATCCCGACGCCACTGGACTTCGGCGGAACCGACTCGTCGATCTGCCGGCCGATGACCCGAAGAGTCTCTCCACCATCGCGCTCGGCGCGCGTCTCGCCCACGCAGATGACCGCCATGAGCCCCGCCCGGGCAGCCGCCTCTGCCTTCGCCCGCACGGTCGCGTCCGTCTCCCCGTGCAGCCGGCGCCGCTCGGAATGACCGACGATCACCGCGACCGCGCCCGCGTCCTTCAGCATCTCGGCCGAGATGTCGCCCGTGAAGGCACCCGACGGCTGTTCGTGGCAATCCTGCCCGCCGATCGCCACGCCGCTGGCGGCGCAAAGATCGGCGGCCGGGTGGATCAGCGTGAAGGGCGGGCAGATCAGAAGCTCGGCGCGACCTGCCCGCCCCAGTGCGACGGCGTCGCGCAGCGCGGCGATCTCGGACAACGCCGCCCGGGTGCCGTTCATCTTCCAATTGGCCGCCAGCAGCGGACGTAACCTGGTCATGATCGCGTTCCGCTTCAGGAGCATTGAGGGGACGTAGCGAGCGGGTTATCAAACAGTGTGGGGCTTGCAAAGTCCGGTCGGCACCTGTTCGGTACCACCGTACCTGCCGAGGCCGGGCTTCCTCGAGGTGATGTTTGACCGACTCGGATGCACGGGAGGATGGGGGACCCGACAGCGCCGGCGAAGCGCTGCCGCGGCTCCTTGCGGTCTTTGCGCGCGCCGAGTTCCAGGCTCCGGTCGAAGCCATCACGGGCCTCGTCGGCCTGCTGGCCGAGGATTGGCCCGAGCCTGAGTCCCTGAGCGACGTCGGCAAGCTCGGCGCGGCCGCGCTGCGGCTGGAGGGCATGGTGACTCGGCTGTTCGATCCGGCCGCATCGGAGAGGCTGATGGAGGGCCGGAACGCCACCGGAGCATCGAGCCTGCTGCGGCACGAATTGCGCACGCCGATCACCGCGATCCTGGGCTATGGCGAATTGCTGGCCGAGGGACTCGGCGCGGGCCGCGAGAGTCAAACCGGCATCCTGGGCGACATCATCGACGCGGCACGGCGACTGCTCGATCAGATCGACTCCATGGTCGACTTCATGCGGCTCAACCGCCATGGCCGGGCCGTGGAGACGCAAAAGCTCCTCGACCACGAGGCGGCTCTGCACGATCCCATCGCGGCCATCCAGTCGGTCCTGCAAGGGCAGGCCACCACCGGGCCGCGCGCCATCGGCCGCGTGCTGGTGGTGGACGACAACGCGTCGACGCTCGATCTCCTGTCACGACGGCTGCGTCGCGACGGCCACGAGGTGACGAGTTGCGACAACGGCGAAGGCGCGCTCGAACTCCTGGCCGGATCCCCCTACGACCTGGTGTTGCTCGACCTGCTGATGCCGGGGATCAGCGGCATCGAGGTGCTGCGCCGGATGAAGGCCTCGTCCGACACGGCGTCCATCCCGGTCATTATCGTATCGGCCCTGGATGAGATCGACAGCGCGGTCCATTGCATCGAGGCGGGTGCCGACGACTACCTGACGAAGCCCATCAACCCGGTGCTGCTGCGCGCCCGCATGACGGCCTCGCTGGATCGCAAGTTCCTGCGCGATCGCGACCAGGCGACGACCCAGAAGCTACGGGCCGAGCAGCAGCGGTCGGAGAGCCTGCTGCGCAACGTCCTGCCCCGCAGCGTCGTCGAGCGCTTTCGAAACGGCGAGTCGGTGATCGCCGACTCGTTCGGATCCGCCACCATCCTGTTCAGCGACCTCGTGGATTTCACGCAGACGACGGCTCTGCTTCGGCCCGACGTGGTGCTGGAGCTGCTCAATGGCATCTTCTCGCGCTTCGACCGCCTCACCACCGAACATGGGCTCGAAAAGATCAAGACGGTGGGAGACGCCTATATAGCGGCCGGCGGCCTGCCCGAGGCACGGCGCGACCACGCCATTGCGGCGGCCGCCATGGCGCTGCGCATGCCATCCGCCGTGGCCGATGTCAGCCGCTCGCTCGGCCAGGAGCTGCGCATCCGCATCGGGTTGCACACGGGCCCGGTGGCGGCTGGGATCATCGGCAAGAACAAGTTCATCTATGACGTCTGGGGCGACACGGTGAATGTTGCGAGCCGCATGGAGGCGCTCGGGGAGGCCGGCCGCGTCCATATCACGGCCGAAACCCTGCACGCCCTGAAGGGACGGTTCGACGCCGAGGCTCGCGAGCCGATCCACGTGAAGGGCCGCGGCATGATGTCGACCTATTTCCTCGCACCGCGGACGGATTGAAAGGGCGGCCCGGCTCCACGCCCGGCAGGAACCCGGTGACCGCGACATCGGCAGGCGGATCTCCGGCAGGCCGGCGCCGCCCCAGGACGGCTCCTCGCGTTGCGCTTGCTTGGCCGTCCCTATAATGGTGCGCCCCACCCGCGCCCCGGCGCCCGCCCACCTTGCTCAGACGGGACCACATCCATGCTCGGAGGCATTCGCGCCGCCCAATCGACCTGGATCGGTAAGGCCGCGACCACGCTGGTGTTCGCCTTCATCGTTCTGGCCTTCGTGGTCTGGGGCATCGGCGACGTGTTCCGCGGGGTCGGCACCAACCAGGTGGCGCAGGTCGGTGCCGTCAGCATCTCGGCCGCAGCCTATCGTCAGGCATTCCAGACCGAGCTTCAGAACCTCCAGCAGCGGGCACGCCGTCCGATCAGCAGCGAGGAGGCGCACCGGTTCGGACTCGACGCGCAGGTGCTGTCGCGGCTGATGTCGGACGCGGCCCTGGATGACCGTGCCCGCACCATGGGCCTCGCCATCTCGGACGTGCAGGTCGCGAAGTCCATCCTGGCAGACCCCTCCTTCGCGGGGCCGGGCGGCGGCTTCGACCGCGTGCGGTTCAACGCCGTGCTGCGGGAGAACGGCTTCACCGAACAGAGCTTCGTGCGCGAGCAGCGCCAGACCTACCTGCGCCAGGAACTCGTCGGCGCCATGGTGGGCGGCTTGACGGCGCCGCTCGAGGCCGTGGATGCGCTGCACCGATACGAGGCCGAGACCCGCAGCCTCGACTACCTTGTGCTGCCGGCCGCGGCCGCCGGCGACGTCCCGCAGCCCGACGAGACCACGCTGCAGAGCTATTACGACGCCCACAAGGGCGCCTTCACGGCCCCGCAATACCGCAAGCTCGTGGTGCTGGCCGAGACGCCGACCACGCTGGCCAAGCCCGACGCCGTGTCGGACGCCGACGCCATGGCGCTCTACGACCAGGTCAAGGGGACCCGCTATGCCACGCCGGAGCGGCGGGCCGTGCAGCAGGCGGTGTTTCCGGCCGAACAGGACGCAGCCGCGGCATCGGCCCGCGTGAGGGCGGGTGAGTCCTTCGACGACGTGGTCAAGGACCCGAAGCTCGGCGGCAATGTGGCGGACCTCGGCACCGTCGGCAAGGACGCCATCTTCGACCATGCCGTGGCGGACGCGGCCTTCAACCTGCCGGCCGGCGGCACGAGCGGCCCGATCAAGGGCGCTTTCGGCACCGTGCTGGCGCATGTGGCGACGATCCAGCCGGCCGACGCGAAGCCATTCGCCGACGTCGCTCCAGCGCTGAAGACCGAGATCGCCACCAAGCGGGCCGCGGCCGATTATGCCGCCTTGCACGGCAGGATCGAGGACGCTCGCGCTTCCGGTAAAACGCTGTCCGAAGCCGCTTCCTCGGTCGGTCTCCAGGCCCACACCATCGAGGCCGTCGACGCCACGGGCCGCGACACAGCGGGACAGCCGGTCGAAGGCCTGACCGAGAAGGCGGCGCTGCTGAAGGGCGCCTTCGCGTCCGATATCGGGGTCGACAACGACACGATCTCGACGGCCGATGGCGGCAGCATCTGGTTCGAAGTCGCGGGCATCGATCCGGCACGCCAGCTCACCCTGACGGAGGCGAAATCCCAGGTGGATGCTGCATGGCGCGAAGAGCAGACGGCCAGGCGTCTCGACGCGAAGGCCGCCGACCTCGTCAAGGAGATCGACGCCGGCCGGCAGACGCTGGAGCAGGTCGCGGCCGCCTCCGGCAACCTGCCCGTCGTGCATGTCAGCGATGCCAAGCGGTCCGGCGCCCAGGGGCTCGGGGCCGGCGTCGTGGCCAAGGTCTTCGACGTGCCGGTGAACGCCGCTGCCTCGGCCCCCATGGGCGCGACGTCGCGCGTGCTGTTCAAGGTGCTCGACAGCAGCGTGCCGCCGCTCGACGCGGAATCGCCGGACACGAAGCAGCTCGCGGCACGCTATCAGGCCTCGCTTCAGGACGGCATCGTCAACGCCTATCTCGGCAAGCTCGGCGCCAGACTCGGCACCAAGGTCAACCAGGAGGCCGTGCGGGCGGCCTCGGGCTATTGACGTGGTGCATCAGGGATTCGAAGCCCTCGCTGCGGCCTACGAAGCGGGTCGAGCCACTGTGGTGTGGTCGGTGCTGGTGGCCGATCTGGAGACGCCCGTTTCGGCCTATCTGAAGCTCGCCGCGGAGCGGAGCGGCAACCTGTTCCTGCTGGAATCGGTCGAGGGCAACGCTGCCCGGGGCCGCTACTCGATGATCGGGCTCGACCCCGACGCCATTTGGCGCTGCAGCGGCGCGACCGCCGAACTCAATCGCGTCGCCGCCATCGAGCCCGACGGTTTCGCACCCATGCCGGGCCGGCCGCTCGACGCCCTGCGAGCCTTCCTGGCCGAGTCCGCCATCACCATGCCGGCTGGACTGCCGCCCATGTCGGCCGGTGTGTTCGGCTATCTCGGCTACGACATGGTGCGCCACATGGAGCGGCTCGCACCCGCCAAGCCCGACCCCATCGGGGTTCCCGACGCGGTCCTGGTGAGGCCCACCGTCATGGTGGTGTTCGATTCCGTGCGCGACGAGATGGTCGTCGTGACCCCGGTCCGGCCGAGGCGCGGGGTCACGGCCCGCATGGCGGCCGAGGATGCCGCGGGGCGGCTCGACCGCGTCATCGCGACGCTCGAGGGTCCTCTGGTCCATGCCGCCCCATCGGCGGACCCGTGGCTCCTGGCCGACCGGCCGGTGTCCAATACCCCTGAGTCCGACTTCCTGGCCATGGTGGCGCGCGCCAAGGACTACATCCGGGCCGGCGACGTCTTCCAGGTCGTGCTGTCGCAGCGTTTCTCGGCGCCCTTCTCGCTGCCGCCCTTCTCGCTCTACCGTGCGCTGCGCCGCATCAACCCGGCGCCCTTCCTCTGCTTCCTCGATTTCGGAGCCTTCCAGATCTGCTGCTCGAGCCCCGAGATCCTGGTGCGGGTGAGGGACCGGAAGGTCACGGTCCGCCCGATCGCCGGCACGCGGCGGCGCGGACGCGACGGGGCGGAGGACGAGGCCCTGGCGGCCGAACTGCTGGCCGATCCGAAGGAACGGTCCGAGCACCTGATGCTGCTCGATCTCGGCCGCAACGACGTCGGGCGCGTGGCAGAGATCGGCACCGTCACCGTGACCGACCGGTTCTTCATCGAGCGTTACAGTCACGTGATGCACATCGTGTCGAACGTCGAGGGCCGGCTCAGGGCGGACCGGGACTTCCTGGAGGCGCTGTCGGCGGGCTTCCCGGCCGGCACGGTCTCGGGCGCCCCCAAGGTACGCGCCATGGAGATCATCGACGAACTCGAGCGCGACAAGCGCGGCATTTACGGCGGCTGCATCGGCTATTTCGGCGCCGACGGCGACATGGACACCTGCATCGTTCTGCGCACGTCGGTGATCAAGGACGGCACCATGCACATCCAGGCGGGCGCCGGGATCGTCTACGATTCCGTGCCCGAGTCGGAGAACACGGAATGCGTCAACAAGGCCGAGGCGCTGGTGCGGGCCGCCGAGGAGGCGATCCGCTTCGCCACGGCGGGCCAGCGCGGGCAGTAGCATTCGCCGGGCCGTCTCAGGATTTCGCCAACAGCGCCGCCGCGATCTCGGTCCATTCCGCATCGAGCGCGCCGACCGCGGCGGGTTTCCCGGCCCGGCGATACCAATGGCGCGCATTGGCCGCGTCGCCCTCGCGACGGTGCAGGTAGGCGTGGACCCAGGCCGCGTCGGGACCGTCGTCCTCGGCCGCGAGCCCGTGGGCGCGGTCCCAGTCGCCGCGCCTGTCCCACCACAAGGCCTGCAGCATTCCGCCGAGATTGGTCGGCGGGGCGGGGTCGGATGCGGCAGAGATCGCGAGCGTGGTCGAGGTCACGAAGTCACCTCGTCGGTTTGCGCGGGCTGCGCCGCGAGCGCCAGCTCCTGGGCTTGTTCCTTGACCTCGATCTGGAGCGAGAAGATCTGCCCGAAGAGTTCGGCCACGGCGCAGGTCGAAGACGAGATGCGTCGCGGCGATCCATGGTGGCAGGCGATCAGTCCCCATAGCGCGTCTCCGACCATGACCGAGATCGTCAGGGTCGCGGCCGGATCCATGTTGCTCGGGTATTCGCGGCAAACCGGCGACAGGCTGCGCAGGGTCGAGAGGCTGAGGTCGGCCTCGGACTCGGAGTGGCCGATCAGCGGCACGGGTGATTGGGCGACATCCGGCACCATGCGCAACCATTGGCGCCGGTAAAGCCCGCGCGCCTCGGCCGGGATGTCCGAGGCGGAGTAGCACAGCCCGAGAAAGGGTGGCAGGCCGGAGCGAAGCGCTTCGGCCACGACCTGTCCGGAGCCGTCCGGCATGAACTTGTAGACCATGACGCGGTCGTAGCCCGTCACGGCGCGGACCTGACTGGCCGCGAGATGCAGGAAACGTTCGAGCGTCGGGGCGCGCCTCAGGCGGCCGATCATGCTCTTCACGAGCACCACGGGGTCCGCCGTGAGCGCCTCGGCGCCCTTGCGCGGGATGATCTCGACGATGGCGTTCGCGGCCGCCATATGGACCGTGAGATCGTACCGCTCCACCCCGTCGTCGATCAGCTGATCGAGGAGCCGCTCGGCAGCGCCCGACACCATCGAGGCCTGGAGGACATTGCGGAGATCGTGCACCGTCGTGCCGGGCAGGATGGCGTCGAGCGTCTGGCCGAGAAGGTCTTGGGCGTCTCGGCCCAAGACATCCCCGGCATTGGCCGACACCGCCTGCACGATCCAGGACGGCAGGGCGCAGACCAGCAGGCAGCCGTAGCGCTGGAGAGCGTTCGACACGGGAAGCCGCTCACGCTCGCAAGCCGAGAGGTCGGGCACGGCGGTCGACGTCTCGGTCACGATCATCCTCGTCCCATCGACACTCGCCAGCCGGCGGCTCGATTGCCGCAGCGTATCCCGGACGCTGGGGCGTGATGCGCTGGACTAGGCGTCGTCCCGCATCCGCGATCGGCGACCCCGCGGACCGTCGAGGACGTGATAGCCGACAAGCGGCATCGAGCGAAAGCCGCCCGTGCGTCTACGGGGAGGCGACCGGGTGCTGCATAGAGGGCCGATCCCCGGCGCCCCGGCGGCGGTGCCACGAAGGACGGCCCCACGGCCGCTCGGGACGACCTGTCCCGCAGCCGGCACCACCGGACAACTCAGGAGCATCGCGTCTCGAGCCCTCGGGTTCGGCTCGCCTTGACCTCCTCCGGAAGCCGCTTAAAAGCTCGAAGCACGCGAACCAAGCAGGTTGCCGTGGCCCGAGTCACCCTCGTCGACAATTACGACAGCTTCACCTGGAACCTGTTCCACGAGTTCGGGGCGCTCGGGGCCGAGGTCACGGTGCTGCGCAACGACGACGCGACGTCGGACGAGATCCTGGCCGCCAAGCCGGACGCCATCGTGCTGTCGCCGGGTCCGTGCACGCCGCGCGAGGCCGGTGTGTGCCTCGACCTCCTGCGCCGTGCCGGCGGCCGGATGCCGGTTCTCGGCGTCTGCCTCGGCCATCAGGCGATCGGCAACGCCTATGGTGGCGAGGTGGTCAGGGCCATGGTGCCGATGCACGGCAAGGTGTCGACCGTCATGCACGACGGGCGGGCCGTGTTCCGCGGCATCGACGGGGCGTTCAAGGCGACCCGCTATCACTCGCTCGTGGTCCACGAGGCGACGCTGCCGGCCGACCTCGAAGTGACGGCGCGGTCCGAGGACGGCGCCATCATGGGCCTGTCGCACCGCACCCACCCGGTGCACGGCGTCCAGTTCCACCCGGAAAGCATCGCGTCCGAGAATGGCCGCGTGATCCTCGGGAACTTCCTCGACTTGGCGGACGCCTGGAACCGGGCGAGGCCGCACTGATGGACGCCTTCAAGCCGCTGTTGGGCAAGCTCGCGACGGGCGCGTCGCTGACGCGGGGTGAGGCCGAGCAGGCCTTCGACCACCTCCTGTCGGGCGAGGTGACCCCGGCGCAGACCGGCGCCTTCCTGATGGGGCTGCGGGTGCGCGGCGAAACGATCGAGGAGATCACCGGCGCGGTCGCGGCCATGCGGGCCAAGATGACGCCTGTCGTGGCCCCGGAGGGCGCGGTCGACATCGTCGGCACGGGCGGCGATGGGTCGGGGTCCTACAACGTCTCGACCCTGGCCGCCATCATCGTGGCGGCCTGCGGCGTTCCGGTCGCCAAGCACGGCAACCGCGCCGCTTCGTCGCGCTCGGGCGCGAGCGACGTCCTCGCGGCGCTCGGTGTGAAGGTCGGGATCCCGGCTCCGGCGGTCTCGCGCTGTATTGGGGAGGCCGGCATCGGATTCATGATGGCCCAGGCCCATCATCCCGCCATGCGGCATGTGGGAGCCGCCAGGGTGGAACTCGGCACCCGCACGATCTTCAACCTGCTCGGACCCCTGTCGAACCCGGCCGGCGTTCGGCAGCAGTTGCTCGGCGTCTTCTCCCGCGCCTGGCTGGAGCCGCTGGCGCAGGTGTTGCGCAACCTCGGCAGCCAGCGCGTCTGGGTGGTGCATGGCAGCGACGGCCTCGACGAGATGAGCACGACCGGGCCGACCAGCATCGCGGCTTTAGAGGACGGCAGCATCACGCTCTTCGAGGTCGAGCCCGAGGACGTGGGGCTCGCGCGCGTCAGCCTCGCCGACCTCCGGGGCGGCGACCCCGCCCATAACGCCCGTGCCCTCCGTGAGGTGCTGGCCGGCGCCCGTACGCCCTACCGCGATGTGGCGCTGCTCAATGCCGCCGGCGGGCTCGTCGTGGCAGGGCACGCCGCCAGTCTGCGGGACGGGATCGACATGGCGGCGCGGGCCGTGGACGAAAGCCGCGCCGCCGAAACGCTCGAACGCCTCGTCGCGGTCTCGAACCGCGACGGCACCGCGCCCATCCCCGAACCCGCCTTCGCGGGCCGGAGCGCCTGACCGTGGCCGACATCCTGGACCGCATCGAGGCCTATAAGCGGGTCGAGATCGCCGATGCCAAGGCGCGCGCCCCCCTGGCGGTGCTCGGTCGCCGCATCGCCGCCATCGATGCGCCCCGTGGCTTCGCCGAGGCCATCGCGTCGAAGCACCGCAAAGGCGACATCGCGCTCATCGCCGAGATCAAGAAGGCGAGCCCGTCCAAGGGGCTCATCCGGCCGGACTTCGCGCCAGCGGATCTCGCCCGGGCCTACGAGGCGGGCGGTGCCGCCTGCCTCTCGGTGCTCACCGATGTGCCGTCGTTCCAGGGCGCGCCCGAATTCCTTGTGCAAGCCCGAGCGGCCTGCGCGTTGCCGGTGCTGCGCAAGGACTTCATGTACGACACCTATCAGTGCGTCGAGGCCCGCGCCCTCGGCGCGGACTGCATTCTGATCATCATGGCGGCGGTGGACCTCGATGTCGCCCGGGATCTGTCGCGTGCCGCCCGGGACCACGGCATGGACGTCCTCGTGGAGGTGCATGACGAACGGGAACTCGACACGGCCCTGGAGCTCGGAGCGCGGCTCATCGGCATCAACAATCGCGACCTGCGCAGCTTCGCCACCGATCTCGCGGTGGCAGAACGGCTGGCGCCTCGCGTACCCGCCGACCGGATCGTCGTCGGTGAGAGCGGCATCGGCTCGGCCGGCGATTGCGCCCGTTTGCGCCGGGTCGGGATTCAGACGTTCCTCATCGGCGAAAGCCTGATGCGGCAGCCGGACGTCGCGTCGGCGACGCGCATGTTGCTGGCCGATGCTCAAGCCCTGCCGGAAACCGGCCCGTGAGCGGCCTCACCCACATCGACGCGGCGGGCGAGGCCCGCATGGTGGAGGTCGGCGGCAAGGACATCACCGATCGCCTCGGCACGGCGGAAGGCACGGTTCTGGTCGCGCCCGCGACGCTGGCGCTGATCCTCGGCGGCAACGCCAAGAAAGGCGACGTGCTGGGCACGGCCCGCATCGCCGGCATCATGGCGGCCAAACGGACCCACGACCTCATCCCGCTCTGCCATCCGCTGGCCCTGACCTCCGTGACGGTCGACCTTTCGACGGCCTCGGATCCGCCGCGCGTCGCGGTGCGGGCCACGGTGAAGACCACCGGACGCACCGGCGTCGAGATGGAGGCCCTGACGGCGGTCTCGGTCGCCTGCCTCACGGTCTACGACATGGTCAAGGCCGTCGACCGTGGGATCCGCATCACCGACATCCGCCTCGTCGAGAAGCGCGGCGGCAAGTCGGGCGATTTCGTGGCGGGTGTGGATCCGGTATGAGCCTGCCCCCGCCAACTCCCGTGGCCGACGCGCTCCGCATGATCCTCGATAGCGCGGCGTCGCCGGCCGACATCGAGTCCGTGCCGTTGCGCCGTGCCGCCGATCGCACCCTCGCCCGCGATCTCGCGGCGCTGCGCACCCAGCCGCCCCGCGCGGTGTCGGCCATGGACGGCTACGCGGTCCGTGCGGTCGATATCGCGATCGCTCCCGCCACACTGGACCTCGTGGGCGAGAGCGCGGCCGGCCGCGGTTTCGACGGCGTGGTCGGACCCGGCCAGGCGGCCCGCATCTTCACGGGTGCGCCGGTTCCCGAGGGCGCCGACACGGTGCTGATCCAGGAGAACGCCACCGTCGAGCCGGGGCACCTGCGCGCCCTTCAGAGCGAGCCCCAGGGCCGCAACATCCGCCGTGCGGGTCAGGATTTCTCGGCCGGCGAGGTGCTGCTGAGCGCCGGACTGCGGCTCGGAGCCGCCGACATCGCGCTCGCAGCCGCCATGAACCACCCTGCCCTGCCGGTGTTCCGCCGGCCGCGGGTCGCCGTGCTGGCCACCGGTGACGAACTCGTGCTGCCGGGCGAGGAGCCGGGCCCCGACCGGATCGTGGCGTCGAACGGCTTCGCCCTCATGGCCCTGGCTGAGTCGGCCGGCGCCGAGCCGATCGACCTCGGGATCGCCGGCGATGACTTCGCCTCGCTCCGCGCGGCCTTCGCCCGGGCGCGCGACGGCGGTGCCGACCTGCTCGTCACGCTCGGCGGGGCATCCGTCGGCGACCACGACCTCGTCCAGCGCACCCTCGTGGCCGAGGGCATGACCCTCGGCTTCTGGCGCGTCGCCATGCGGCCAGGCAAGCCGCTCCTCCACGGGCGACTCGGCGCCATGCAGGTGCTGGGCCTGCCCGGCAACCCGGTCTCGGCCATCGTCTGTGGCCTGCTGTTCGTCTCCCCGCTTATCCGCGCGCTCTCCGGCGACCGGCATGCCGGCGACGACCCTTCGGAAGCCGCCGTGCTTGCAATCCCCATGGCGGCCAACGACGGTCGCCAGGACTATGTGCGGGCCCGCATCATCGCGTCAGCCGGCGGCGTGCCGCATGTGGAACCCGGTTCCCGGCAGGATTCCTCGCTGCTGAAGGCTCTGTCGGACGCCGACTGCCTGGTGATCCGGCCGCCGCACGCGGCCGCGGCCGACGCCGGCACGCCCTGCCGCATCATCCGCCTCGCAAGACTCGGCGCCTGAACGCCTCCCCAACGCCCGATCGGATGCCATACTTGCGGAACGCATCGGGAACATGTAGCTTTCGTTCATGATTTGTCTGAACCCGAGTCGAGCCTACGGCCATGATGGCCGGACTGGCCGGTTCGGCGCCACGGGGCCATCATGCTGACCGAGAAACAGAGCGAGCTGCTCCGATTCATCCATGCCCGTTTGCAGAGGACCGGCGTACCGCCGTCCTTCGACGAGATGAAGGACGCGCTCGACCTGAAGTCGAAATCGGGGATCCACCGCCTGATCATGGCGCTGGAGGAGCGCGGTTTCATCCGGCGGCTGCCCAACAGGGCACGAGCTCTCGAAGTGCTGCGCCTGCCCGAACAAGCCGCGGCCGACGGCGTCAAGGCTCCGCGTTTCGCGCCGACGCTCGTGAGCAGCGGCCGACCCGCGCCGAAACCGAGGGCCGAGCCGCCCCTGCGCGGAGTGGCGGACGCTTATTCCGTCCCGGTGATGGGGCGGATCGCCGCCGGAACGCCGATCTCGGCCATCCAGACCCAGAGTCACAGCATCTCTGTGCCGGTCGACTTCCTGGCTGCAGGCGAGCATTTCGCACTGGAGGTTCGCGGCGACTCGATGATGGATGCCGGGATCCTCGACAACGACACGGTGATCATCCGCCGCCAGCCCGACGCGAACTCGGGCGACATCGTCGTGGCCTTGGTGGACGACGAGGAAGCGACCTTGAAGCGCTTGCGCCGACGTGGCGCGTCGATCGCGCTCGAGCCCGCCAACCCGGCCTACGAGACCCGTATCTTCGGTCCCGATCGCGTGCAGATCCAGGGCATATTGGTGAGCCTGCTCCGGCGATACTGAAGCCGACGGTGGGCGTCTCTCACCGCCAGTGGTCGGCCACCCAGGGGACCGGCGGGATCGAGCGGTAGAAGCGCTTGTACCACCGGGTCGGCCAGTGGCCCCGCACGGCGTCGCCGGGGCGCGGACGGCCGGTGAACACCACCACCCGCGCGGTCGTCGGGAGGGTCGGCGGTCGGAACAGGTACAGCGGCCAGGGCGGTAGCAGCCCATGCTTGAAGCTCGGGCACCAGTCGGCGGGCCAGAACGCGACCGGCAGGCGTGAGGCCTTCGTGACGTAGATCTGCTCGTTGTCGAAACGATACGAGAACCGGACGGCATCGGCTTCGAAGTCGCTCACCAGATGCGGTGCGGACCCGGCCTCGAATCGCATGACGGATGAATTGCCGATTCCGTCGCGCCGTCCCTGGGTCGGATTGCGGACCAGGACGAGATGGCCGGGCTCGTGCTCGAACAGCGGGTCGAGCGTGCCCGTGACCAGGATGTCGAGGTCGAGGAACAGCACGTCGCCGCGAAGGCCGCCGAGGTCGGCGGCCCAGACCGCCAGCTTGCGCCAGGGACCGGGTTTGAGGCCGGGCGGCAGGTGAATGGAGGGAATGGGCTTGGCCTCGATCCCGGCGTCAAGCCCCTCGACCGGGTCCGTGAAGGCGACGAAGCGCGTCGGCCGCGCGACGTTGCGCGTCACGGCGCGATAGAGTCGATTGACGTCGTCGGCCCCGTATTCCGTTCCCCAGCGGATGCAGATCACGGTCTGCACGGATGGCGTCCCGCCGCCCGGCGGTCAAGCGTCGGGCAGGTTCAGGCGAATGTGCAACTCGCGCAATTGCTTCGGCGTAGCGGCCGAGGGAGCGCCCATCAGCAGATCCTCGGCGCGCTGGTTCATCGGGAACAGCACGACCTCGCGCAGGTTCTCCTCGCCGGCCAGCAGCATGACGATACGGTCGATGCCCGGCGCAATGCCGCCGTGGGGCGGCGCCCCGTACTGGAACGCGCGGTACATGCCGCCGAACCGCTCCTCCAACACCTCCTCGGGATAGCCCGCGATGGCGAAGGCACGACGCATCACGTCGGGCCGGTGGTTCCGGATGGCGCCCGACGACAGTTCCACGCCGTTGCAGACGATGTCGTACTGGTAGGCCAGGATGTCGAGCGGGTCCTTGCTGTCGAGGGCCTCGAGGCCGCCCTGGGGCATCGAGAAAGGGTTGTGCGAGAAATCGATCTTCTTGTCGTCCTCGTTCCACTCGTACATCGGGAAGTCGACGATCCAGCAGAGCGCGAAGACATCCTCGTCGATCAGCTTGAGTTCGCGCGCGATGCGGGTGCGGGCGAGACCGGCGAGGCGCGCCGCCTTGGTCTCCGTGTCGGCCGCGAAGAACACGGCGTCGCCGGGTCCCACCTTGGCCTTCTCGGCGATACGGGCCAGCACCTCGGCCGGGATGAACTTGGCGATCGGCCCCTTGCCGACCGGAGCACCGGCCTCGCCGTCAAGCACGACGTAGCCGAGGCCCGCAGCACCCTCGCCGCGCGCCCAGTCGTTGAGCTTGTCGAAGAAGGACCGCGGCTGCGCCGAGGCGCCGGGCGCAGGAATGGCCCGCACCACGCCTCCAGCCTTGATGGCGTTCTGAAAGGCCTTGAACGTCACACTCTCGTGAGCAAACTCCTCCGTCACGTCCGCGATGAGCAGCGGGTTGCGGAGGTCCGGCTTGTCGTTGCCGTAGAGCAGCATGGAGTCGCGGTACGGGATGCGCGGGAATTTCGGCGTCACGGGCTTGCCGCCGCCGAACTCCTCGAACACGCCGCGCAGCACGGGCTCCACCGTGTCGAACACGTCGTCCTGCGTGACGAAGCTCATCTCGATGTCGAGCTGATAGAACTCGCCGGGCGAGCGGTCGGCGCGGGCGTCCTCGTCGCGGAAGCAGGGCGCGATCTGAAAGTAGCGATCGAAGCCCGCCACCATGATGAGCTGCTTGAACTGCTGGGGCGCCTGCGGCAGGGCGTAGAACTTGCCCGGGTGCACGCGCGACGGCACGAGATAGTCGCGGGCGCCCTCGGGCGACGATGCCGTGAGGATCGGGGTCTGGAACTCGGTGAAGCCCTGCCGCTTCATGCGGTCGCGCAAGCTGTCGATCACGCGGGACCTCATGACGATGTTGCTGTGCAGGCGCTCGCGCCGCAGGTCGAGGAAGCGGTATTTCAACCGCGTCTCCTCGGGATAGTCCTGGTCGCCCGCCACCGGCATGGGAAGCTCGGCCGCCGGGCCGAGCACCTCGATCTCACCCCCGTAGAGCTCGATCTGACCGGTCGCCATCTCGGGATTCTCGGTGCCGGCCGGGCGGCGCCGCACGGGCCCGTCGATCCGCACGACCCATTCGGAGCGCAGTCTCTCGGCCTGGGCGAAGGCCGGCGAGTCGGGATCGATCACGACCTGGGTGGTGCCGTAATGGTCGCGCAGGTCGATGAACAGCACGCCGCCGTGGTCGCGGATCCGGTTGCACCAGCCCGAAAGCCGCACGGAAGCGCCGATGTCGGTTTCGCTCAGGGCGCCGCAGGTGTGGGTGCGGTAGCGATGCATGGTCGAGTCCTCGGGGGATCTTGCGCGGAGGAGCGAGACAGCTCAGGTTCCGCGGGCCGCGGAGATGGACATGCGCGTGTCGGGCTTGTCAACCCGAAGCATGCGCCGTGCCGATATCGCGTTTTCGGCGGTGTTGTCCTGGCGTTTTATTGACGACGCGGGACCTCCGTGCTCGCAACGCGCGCGCCGCTGCGTTAAGGCAGGCCCATGACCGTCATCGCCGCCACCGAAGAACTCCGCGCCGTCTGTCGACGTCTCGCGAAGCACCCCTTCGTCACCGTCGACACCGAGTTCCTGCGCGAGACGACGTTCTGGCCGAAGCTCTGCGTTCTGCAGCTCGCCTCGGACGAGGAGGCGGTGGTGGTGGACGCGATCGCGCCCGGGATCGACCTCGCGCCGTTCCTGGAGCTCATGGCCGACCACGCCGTCGTCAAGGTGTTCCACGCCGCGCGGCAGGATCTCGAGATCGTCTGGAAAATGTCCGGCACCCTGCCGGCCCCGCTGTTCGACACCCAGGTGGCCGCGATGGTGTGCGGCTTCGGCGATCAGGTGTCCTACAGCGAACTCGCCCAGAACCTGTGCCGAGCCACCATCGACAAGTCGTCCCGGTTCACCGATTGGGCGCGCCGGCCGCTGTCGGCCGCCCAGATCACCTATGCGCTGGCCGATGTCACACACCTGCGCGACATCTATCGTGCCCTGGTGAAGCAGCTCGAAGCATCGGGGCGGACCGGATGGCTGGCCGACGAGATGCGGACCCTGCTGTCGCCTTCCACCTACGAGCAGCATCCGGAGAATGCCTGGGAGCGGTTCCGCTCCAAGGTGCGGCGCCCGCGGGATCTCGCGGTGCTCATGGAGGTCGCGGCCTGGCGCGAGACCGAGGCGCAGACGCGCGACGTCCCGCGCTCGCGCATTATCAAGGACGACGCGCTGCTGGAGGTTGCGACCGCCGCCCCGAAGTCGTTGGACGCGCTCGGCGACCTCAGGGCGGTGCCGCGCGGCATGGACAGGTCGCGCCTCGGCCCCGACATGCTGGCCGCGGTCGAGCGCGGCCTCGCGCGAGACCCGAAAAAGCTGCCCAAGATCGATCGTGACCGGCGCGGCGGCAACGGCGGCAACGGCGCCACCGTGGAACTGCTCAAGGTCCTGCTGCGACAGGTAGCTGACGCGCATGGCGTCGCCCCGAAGCTCATCGCCAATGTCGACGACCTCGAAGCCATCGCGGCCAGCGACCACGCCGAGGTGCCGGCGCTCGACGGCTGGCGGCGCACGCTGTTCGGCGACAAGGCGCTCGGTCTCAAAAATGGCAAGCTGGCGCTGACGGTCGAGAATGGAAAAGTCGTGGCGCTCGAATGGCAGGATGGCGAGCCGCCGGTCGCATGAGGCGCAGCAAACGTGCGAGGTGCCTGGCGAAGAGCTCGATCCTCCCGCCCCCGCCGTCAGCAGATCTTCACCTCCCCGTCCCGGCCGATCAGCTTCGCCAGTTGCCGCAATCTGGCAGCACAGCGTTCGCTGGCGAGATCCGCGAGGTCGTGCGGCAGCGTCAGCGTGAGCTTCGCCCGGCTGCATGTGAGCGAGGTTCGGGACAGTACTCCGGCCATCGCGGCCGACACCAGATAGGCGACCCGCATGGCGCCGCCGAGTATCCGGGCACGGTCGAGCTGGGGAGCCGAAATCAGAGCCCGGAGCTGAGGGCTCACGTCATGGTCGATGCCGGTATGGCGGTACGTGACCGCAAGCGCCAGGAACGCCCGCCCGGGATGGTCGACGCCCGCGAAGGTTCCGTTGGCGATCACGTTGAGCGCGTGGTCGCTGCGATAGTCGGGGTGCGCCCGCCAGGCAATATCGGCCATGAGGCATGCCGCGTGCCGCAGCCGCGTGTCGCCGCCCGCCTCGTCGAACTGGGCCGACTTGAAGAAGCCGTCGGTCCATGAACAGAGGTCCGGACCGTGGCCGGGGCTGCGCGAGCGCAGGCTGTTCAACTCCTCTGCGGCGGCGAGAAGCGGATCGAGATCCTGTTCCTTTGGCCCGAGCCGCTCGAACAGCATGCCTTCCCGCACCCCCATGGCCGAGATCACGATGTCCTTCGGCCGCCCCTGGCGGATGACCGCTTCCAGCACCGCGGCCCCGTAGGCGAGCAGGGGCCGGCGCGCCGACGAGACGGCGCCGATGGAGTTGAGGCTCTCGACGTCGACCCGCTCGACGAGGCTGCCGAACGCCACGGCCTCCGCGGCCGGGATCACGTATCCGTGCATGACGTTGAGCGGGTAGTTGCGTTGCCTCATGTGCAGCTTGGCGAGCGCCCGCCAGGTGCCGCCGACCGCGTAGAACGTGCGCCCCTCGAGGCCCTTCATCGGCGCGGCCTTCGCGAGATGGTGGCGCGCGATCTTATGGGCGCGTTTCGGAGAGTTCCGACTGGCATCGAGCAGCGCCAAGCCGCCGAGCGGCAGCGATACGCCCTTGCCGAGCTTCATGCGCCGGACATCAATGAGTTCCAGCGAGCCGCCGCCCATGTCGCCGACGATCCCATCGGCCCGATGGAATCCGGACGCGACGCCGAGAGCGGAGAGTTCCGCCTCGCGGGTCCCATCGATCAGCGCGATGCCGGTTCCGAGCGCCGCGGTCGCGGCCTCGAGGAATGCCGCCCCGTTGCGCGCATCCCGTGTCGCCGCCGTGGCCAGCACGTGGATATCCGTGACGCTCATGTTGCGGCACAAGACCTTGAAGGCTCTCAATGCCGCCAGGGCTCGCTCCATCGCTTCGTCGCCCAGAAGGCCCGTGGTGCTGACGCCTTTGCCGAGCCCGCACAGCACCTTCTCGTTGAAGATGGGCGTCAGCGAGCGCGACAATCGCTCGTAGGCGACGAGCCGCACCGAGTTCGAGCCGATGTCGATGATGGCGACGGGCGTCGCATTCGGGTTCACGCTATCGCGCGGCACGGCGGGGCCTTCAACGGCGTTGGAGGTTGAGTCGTTTGAGAAGTGTCTTGGGGCTTGATTCACGCAGGGATTTACCACGACCGGACAGACTCGGGTTCGTCATGAAGTAGTTATGCGCGTTGAACGGCTCTTCACCGGGCCGCGGGGCTATACGCGCGCTGCCGCCGTCCGGCAAGACGCGGTAGCTCTGCTGGTTGTCGATCAGATTGGCAATCATGATCTGGTTCAACACCTGGTCGTGGACCGTGGGATTGGTGATGGGCAGCAGCGCTTCGACCCGCCGGTCGAGGTTGCGGGTCATCAGATCGGCCGATGAAACGTAGACGCGGGCCTTGGCGTGCGGCAGGCCGTAGCCGCCGCCGAAGGCGTAGACGCGCGCGTGTTCGAGGAAGCGTCCGATGATGGACTTGACCTGGATCGTGTCGGACAGACCCGGAATGCCGGGCCGGAGGCAGCAGATCCCCCGCACCACCAGGCTGATGGGCACGCCGGCCTGGCTCGCCTCGTAGAAGGCGTCGATGATCTCGACATCGACCAGCGAGTTGCACTTGGCCCAGATGCCCGACGGTCTGCCCGCCTTGGCGAAAGCGGCCTCTTCGGCGACATGCTGAAGAAGGCGGAGCTTCAAGGTAAGGGGCGAGACCGCCATGCGCTCGAGCCCGGCAGGTTCGGCATATCCGGTGATGAAGTTGAAGATGCGCGACACGTCCCGCGCGATGACCGGGTCGGCCGTGAAGAAGGAAATGTCGGTGTAGATACGGGCCGTCTGCGGGTGGTAGTTGCCGGTTCCGACATGGCAGTAGGTGACGAGACTGCCGGCTTCCCGGCGCACCACCATGGACAGTTTGGCGTGGGTCTTCAGTTCGATGAAGCCGAACACGACCTGGACGCCGGCCCGCTCCAGGTCGCGGGCCCAGCGGATATTGGCCTCTTCGTCGAAGCGCGCCTTGAGTTCGACCAGCGCCGTGACCGACTTGCCGGCCTCGGCGGCTTCGATCAGTGCCCGCACGATGGGGCTGTCCTTGGACGTGCGGTAGAGCGTCTGCTTGATGGCCACGACGTTGGGATCGTGGGCCGCCTGGCTGATGAATTGCACCACGACGTCGAAGGACTCGTAGGGGTGGTGGACCACGAGATCCTTCTGCCGGATGGCCGCGAAACAGTCGCCGCTGTTGTCGCGCACCCGCTCGGGGAAGCGGGCGTTGTAGGGTTTGAACTTGAGATCCGGGCGGTCGACGGCGACCAGTTCCGAGAGGTCGTTCAGGGCCAGCATGCCGTCGATCGTGAAGCACTGGTCGGGCGCGGTATCGAGTTCGTCGGCGATCAGCAGCCGAAGGGCTTCGGGCATGCCCGCATCGATCTCAAGCCGGATGACCGATCCTCTCCGGCGCCGCTTCAAGGCGCTTTCGAAGAACAGCATCAGGTCCTCGGCCTCTTCCTCGACTTCGAGGTCGCTGTCGCGGATCACGCGGAATACGCCTTGCCCGTGGACCTCGTAGCCCGGAAACAGCCGGGGAATATGCATGGCGACCAGGTTTTCGAGCGTGACGAAGCGCGCCGCCCCGGGCGATAGCGCCTCCGGTATGCGGATGAACCTCTCCCCCTTGGCTGGAAGACGGACCAAGGCGTGGAGTTCGCGCCCGTCCGGTTTGCGCTTCAGGTCGAGCGCCAGCGTGAAGCCGAGATTCGGGATGAACGGAAACGGATGCGCCGGATCGACCGCGAGCGGCGTCAACACGGGGAAGATGTGCTGCAGGAAATAGTCCTGCAGCCACTCCCGCTCGGCCCTTGCGAGATCGGCCTGGTCGACGATGACGATGCGCTCGGCCGCGAGCTCGGCCCTGAGATCGGTGTAGCGCACCTGCTGGTCGTCGACGAGCGTCTTGGCCTTGTCGCGGATTCGAGCCATCTGCTCGGCCGGCGACAGCCCGTCCTGCGACAGCGTCGTGACCCCGGAGCGGACCTGGCCGTAGAGGCCCGCGACCCGGACCATGAAGAACTCGTCGAGATTGTTGGCCGAGATGGACAGGAATCGCAGTTGTTCGAGCAGCGGGTGGTTGCGGTTCGAGGCTTCCTCGAGAACGCGGCGGTTGAATTCCAGCCAGGATAATTCGCGATTGATGAAGCGGGCGGGCTGCTTGAGGAGCGGCGAGCGAGGGATGACCTGATCGTCCGATTGAGGGGCAGACGTCATTTCCTCGACCAAGGACATTACCGGACTCCCAATTTGCCTTGCCGGCTTAAGCACCGGCCGTGGCGCGAGGATGACAGCGCCTCACGGGTCGTCAAGATGAGGCCCGCCGAACAGGCCGGTCGCCAGCTTGCGGGTGATCCTCCGCCCGTCGTCGAGGCTCGCCCGGTCGAGCGCCTCCACGGCGGCCCTGGCGGCCGCGAGCGACCTGTCGAGCCGCAGCGCCAGATAATCGACGAGCGTCGTATCGACCGCGAGCTGCCGATCGGCGAAGAGCTTCACCAGCACGGCCCGCATCAGCGCCTCGTCGGGTTCCGCCAGTGCGACCGAAGGCGCGAGGCGCAGGCGCGAGACGAGATCGGGGGTGCCGAGTGACCAGGTGTCGGGCGGCCGGCGAGCCGTGACCAGCAGCGATGATTCCGCTTCGCGCACCAGGTTGAGGAGATGGAACATCGCAGGTTCCGGCATCGCCTCGCGATCGGCGTCCTCGATCACGGTAGGACCGCCGGCGAGGCGACGCAGGTCTCCTGCGAGATCGTCGGGCCGCAGCAAGGTAGCCCCCGACCGGTCGGCCCAGATCCGTGCCATGTGGCTCTTGCCAGAGCCTTCCGGCCCGATCAACAGCAGCACGCGGTCGGGCCAGGCGGGCCAGGCCGCAACGGCCGCCAGTGCAGCCGCGTTTGACCCCGACGGTAAGAAGTCCTCCGCGCCGAACCGGGGTGCATGTTCGAACGGCAGGGGCAACTGGTTCAATCGCGCCCTGCGCCGAACCGCCGCGCCTCGACCGGCGCGGGCGGATGTTGCGCCTCCCCGGTATAAAGCGGGCTCATGAGGTATTTGCGCAAGGCGAAGCGCGACAGCACGCCGACGGCGGCGGCGAGCGGAACCGCCACGAGCAGGCCGGTGAACCCGAAGACCGACGAGAACGCCACCAGCGCCAGCATCAGCCAGACCGGATGCAGACCGATCGAGGCGCCGACGAGATAGGGCGACAGCACATTGCCCTCGAGGAACTGGCCCGCCACCACCACGGCCAGGGTCGAGGCAATGAGGCGCCAGTCGGGCCATCCCTGCACGACCGCCACGGCGGTCGAGATGATCAGCACGGTGAGCGATCCGACATAGGGGATGAAGCTGAGGAAGCCTCCCGAAATGCCGATCAGGAACCCGAAGTTCAGCCCCGCCAAGGTCAGGCCGACCGCGTACCAGAGCCCCAGAATGGCGGAGACCAGGGATTGGCCCCGGACGAAGCCCGCCAATGCCGTATCGACGTCGCGCGCGATGGAGCGGACGCTGTCGCGGTGTTCACGCGGGATCCAGCTGTCGATCGCCGCCATCATGCGCTTCCAATCGAGCAGGATATAGAACGCCACGACGGGCGTGATCACCAGGAGCGAGAACAGCCCGAACAGAGCCCGGCTCCCGGACCAGACCGAATTCACGAACTGGATCGCGTAATTCGTGGCCTGGCCCACCACGGTGCCGATGGAACTCTGCATGTCGGCCGCCGTGAAAGGGCCGTTGATCCCGAGCTTGCGCAGGGTTTCGCCGCCGTAGCTTTCCACGAAGCGGATGCCCTGTTCGACCACCAGAGTCTGGAGTCTCGCTGCGATGCCGGGCAGATTGACGACGAAGGCCGTGAGCTGGTGGGTGAGGATCGGCACCAGCAGCACCAGAAGGAGCAGGATGGAGGCAGCGAACAGCGCCAGGATCACCACCGTGGCGCCGAGCCGGTTCAGTCCGAGACGCTCGAGCTTGCTGGCCAGGGGATCGAGTAGATAGCCGATCGTGATGCCGGCCACGAAGGGCAGCAGCACACCCGACAGGACGAAAAGTGCGTAGACCGAGAGGCCGAGCAGGAGCGCCCAGATCAGCACTTGCCGCTGCAGGCTCATGGGTCTTGGTTCTCCGGGCGCCGGGAGACACCGGTTCGGCATCCCCATTCAGTTTTAATTGCTGGCCGCAGTAATTGCGAGGCCCGGCTTCGCCGGATGCTCGCTCGTTCACCTCGGCGGCGCGGCAGAACGAGGATCGCCTCCCTTTCTGTCGATCCGACGTCGCGCTATCGCCTAAGCAGATTTCCTCAAATCTGCTTACATCGAGGGTGCTGAGCAGCATTGATTTGGCTTCGAGGACGCGAAATCAATCGTGGCTTCGCCGCGCAAGGCTGCTTAGGACAGGAACGACAGACGCTACGAACCCGGCCGGGGCCATGACGACCGAGACCAATGGGCTGACCTACGCGGATGCGGGCGTCGACATCGACGCGGGCAACAGGACCGTGGACCTGATCAGGGACTCGGTGCGGTCCACGCGTCGGCCGGGCGCGGAGGCCGAGATCGGCGGCTTCGGGGGCTTGTTCGACCTCAGGGCGGCAGGGTTCCGGGACCCGATCCTGGTGGCGGCCAACGACGGCGTCGGCACCAAGGTGAAGATCGCCTACGAGAGCGGGCGAAACGGCGAGGTCGGCATCGACCTCGTGGCCATGTGCGTCAACGACCTGGTGGTGCAGGGCGCGGAGCCACTGTTCTTCCTCGACTATTATGCCACGGGCCGACTCGACCCGGAGGTCGCGGCCGGCGTGGTGGCGGGCATCGCCGAAGGTTGCCGGCAGGCCGGCTGCGCCCTGATCGGCGGCGAAACCGCCGAAATGCCGGGCATCTACGCGGGTCGCGCCTATGATCTCGCGGGCTTCGCCGTGGGGGCGGCCGAGCGCGGCACGATGCTGCCGCGCTCGGTCGCGGCCGGTGACGCCATCTTCGGGCTGCGCTCCTCCGGCCTGCATTCCAACGGCTTCTCGCTGGTCCGCAAGGTGGTGGCGCTCACGGGCCTCGGTTGGGACGCGCCGGCGCCTTTCGCGGTCGAAAAAACCCTGGCCGAAGCCCTCCTGGTGCCGACAAGGATCTACGTGAAGCTGCTGCTGGCGGCCCTGAAACGCAGCCAGGGGATCCGGGCCCTGGCCCATATCACGGGCGGCGGCTTCATCGACAATCTGCCGCGCGTGCTGCCCGACGGTCTCGGCTGCGTGCTCGACCTCGCCGCCGTGCCGGTGCCGCCGGTGTTCCGTTGGCTGGCCCGGCAGGGCGGCATGCTTCCGGCCGAGATGGCCCGCACCTTCAATTGCGGGATCGGCATGGCGGTCGTGGCGGCGCGCCACGACGCCGCCGCGGTCGAGGCGGTCTTCGCGGAACTCGGCGAGAGCCTGGTGCGCCTGGGCGAGGTCGTTCCGGCATCGGGCGAACGGGTGACGATCGGGCGGGACCTCGTGCTGTGACGGCGCCGAAGGTCAAGACCGCGGTCCTGATCTCGGGGCGCGGCTCCAACATGCGGGCACTGCTGTCCGCCGCGTCGTCCCCGGATTTCCCGGCCGAGATCGGGCTCGTTTTCTCGAACCGGGCCGACGCCGTCGGCCTCGAGGCGGCGCGTGCGGCGGGCGTCGCAACCGCGACGCGAAGCCACCGCGATTTCGCGACGCGCGAAGACTTCGACCGCGCGGTCCACGCCGTGCTGGTGGACCACGGCACCGCCTTGGTGTGCCTCGCCGGCTTCATGCGGGTGGTCAGCCCGTGGTTCTGCGCGCGATGGCTCGGGCGCTTGATCAGCATCCACCCCGCCCTGCTGCCGGCCTTCCGGGGCCTCGATACCCATGCGCGTGCGCTGGCAGCCGGGGTGAAGATCCACGGCGCGACCGTGCATTACGTCGTGCCGGAACTCGACGCCGGCCCGATCATCGCGCAAGCGGCGGTCCCGGTGCTCGAAGCGGACACGCCCGATACCCTCGCGGCGCGGGTCCTCGTGCAGGAGCACGTGATCTATCCGAGGGCACTGGGCCTCGTGGCCTCGGGGCGGGTGAGGCTCGCGGGCGGGCGCACCTTGTCGGAGACGTCGAGTTCCGCCGAGAATGCCCTCTGCGTGCCAGACGGCCCCGCCGGTCCGCCGCATACGGGCCATGGCGTACGCGGCTGACATCCGCGCTCTCGGAAGCTAAACTCGCCGTGCCGGCCCGGGTGCCGACCGGCTTGTTCGCGCCCGCGGGGCGAGGCAGCACGAGGGCGCAATGGGACATCTGTCGACGCATGTGCTCGATACGGCCCGCGGCCGCCCGGCCGCCGGCATCCCGGTGAGCCTGTTCCGCGTCGCGCCGGATGGCACCCGCAGCCTCGTCAAGCAGGCCGTGACGAACCGGGACGGCCGCACCGACGCGCCCCTGCTGAGCGGATCGAGCTTCGCGGCCGGCACCTATGAGCTCACCTTCGAGGTCGCGGCCTATTTCGGGGCTTCGCTGCCCGACGATGCGGCGCCGTTCCTCGATGTGGTGCCGCTGCGCTTCACGCTCGCCGACCCCGGCGCGGGATACCATGTGCCGCTCCTCGTCTCGCCCTGGAGCTACGCGACCTACCGCGGATCGTGATCGCCATGCCGGACCCCTACCCCCGCGACCTCGTCGGCTACGGCGAGCATCCGCCGCATCCACGCTGGCCCAGCGAGGCGCGAATCTGCCTGCAGTTCGTGATCAACTACGAGGAAGGCGGCGAGAACAACATCCTGCACGGCGATGCCGCGTCCGAAGCCTTCCTGTCCGAGATCGTCGGCGCGCAGCCCTGGCCCGGCCAGCGCCACATGAACATGGAGTCGATCTACGAATACGGTTCGCGGGCCGGCTACTGGCGCCTCTACCGCATGTTCACGGAACGGCGCATGCCGGTCACGGTCTACGCGGTCGCATCGGCGTTGGGGCGCTACCCGGGGATCGTCGCGTCCATGCAGCGCTCCGGCTGGGAGATCGCCACCCACGGGCTGAAATGGATCGACTACCGCGACACGTCGCCCGAGGCGGAACGGCGGGACATCGCCGAAGCGGTCCGGCTCCATGCGGAGCTCACGGGCGAACGGCCTCTCGGCCTCTACCAGGGCCGCAGCTCGGTCAATACCCTGGAGCTCGGCTGCGAGGACGGCGGCTTCCTCTATCTCGCCGACGCCTATGCGGACGACCTGCCCTATTGGATGGACGGGCGCCACGGCCCGCAGCTCGTCGTTCCCTATACGCTCGACAGCAACGACATGCGCTTCGCGACCCCGCAAGGGTTCAACAGCGGCCACCAGTTCTACACCTACCTGAAGGACAGCTTCGACACGCTCTACGCCGAAGGCGCGCGAGCACCCAAGATGCTGTCGGTCGGCCTGCATTGCCGTCTCGTCGGCCGTCCCGGCCGGGCCGCGGGCCTGGCGCGGTTCCTGGATTATGTGGCGTCGCACGACCACGTCTGGGTGGCGCGCCGGGTCGACATCGCCCGCCACTGGATCCGCACCCATCCACCCGCAGGAGGCTATCGGCCGAGCCGCATGGGCGAGGCGCTCTTCGTCGAGCGCTTCGGCGACGTCTTCGAACACACCCCCGTCATCGCCACGCGCACGCATCGGGCCGGTCTTGCTGCCGCGCAGGATACGGCCCAGGGCCTGCATGCGGCCTGCGTGGCCGTGCTGCGCAGGTTGGAGCACGACGAGGCCTTGGCTCTGCTCCACGCCCACCCCGATCTCGCCGGACGTCTGGCGCTGGCCAGGGAGCTGACCCCGGATTCGGCCGGCGAACAGGGCGGAGCGGGACTCGACCGGCTGTCCCCGGCCGAACTGGCACGCTTCACCGAACTCAATGCGCGCTATCGCGAGCGGTTCGGATTTCCGTTCATCATGGCCGTGAAAGGGAAAACGAAGCACGAGATCCTCGATTGCTTCGAGGCCCGTCTTCGGCTCGATCCGGATCGGGAGTTCGAGCAGGCCATGGCCGAGGTCGAGCACATCGCCCTGCTCCGGCTCGAGGAACGCCTGCCATCGGCGGCGTGATACTGACCGACGCCTCCGCCCTTCTCCCGCTTGCGGGACGAGGGCGTCCCGATCGCGGAACTCAGTAAACCCCGTTGCGGACGAACCAGCTCGCCTCCGGCTCGTGTCCCTGCCCCACCGCGTCATCGTAATAGGTCGTGACCGATTCGACCCCCCGCGACAGCGCGATGTGGGCTTCGCCGTGCCGATCGGCTTTCAACATATGCGCGCTGTCCTGAAGCGGCGTGCGGATGTAATGGCTCTGCTCGAAGAAGAATCGGCCGTCGTCAGCCTCGTAGATGCGAATCGATACGCGGAAACGGTCCTGCGTCACCTCGAAGAACAGGTGATATTCGGAGTAGAACTTGTGAAACGCGACGATGCGCGGATGCCGAAGAGCGAGTTTTTCGTGAGGTGACATGAGTTCGGTCTCGATCCGATTGCGTCATCCTTCCACAGCCGCCCGACGATGGGAAGCAGGACGACCCGCGGGTGCGGGTGCGGTCCGGACGGCGACATCGTGCGGGTTACGTCTTCAGCCGGTATCCCGTCCTGAAGATCCAGGCGATCGCGCCAGTGCACAGCGCCAGGATCGCCAGGGTCATGCCGAAGCTCACTGCCGGAGGCACGTCGGCCCGGCCGAGGAAGCTCCAGCGAAAGCCATTGACGAGGTAGACCACCGGATTGACCAGCGCGACGCCGCGCCAGAAGGCCGGCAGGGTGTCGATGGAATAGAAGCTGCCGCCCAGGAAGGTGAGCGGTGTCACGACCAGCAGCGGGACCATCTGCAGCTTTTCGAAACCGTCCGCCCAGATGCCGATCACGAAGCCGAAAAGGCTGAACGTGACGGAGGTGAGCACCAGCGCCACCAGCATCCACACGGGGTGCTCGACGTGCAGGGGAACGAACAGAGCCGAGGTCGCGATGATGATCAGGCCCAGGATGATCGACTTCGACGCCGCGGCTCCGACATAGCCGGCCACGATTTCGACGGTCGAGATGGGCGCAGACAGGATCTCGTAGATCGTGCCGGTGAAGCGCGGAAAATAGATGCCGAAAGACGCGTTGGCGATGCTCTGGGTCAGCAGCGACAGCATGACGAGGCCGGGCACGATGAAGGCGCCGTAGCTCACACCGTCCACCTGCTGGATGCGCGACCCGAGGGCGGCGCCGAAGACCACGAAGTAGAGCGAGGTCGACAGCACCGGCGACACGATGCTCTGGGTCAGCGTGCGCCGGGTGCGCGCCATCTCGAAGCCGTAGATCACCCGGATGGCTTCGAGGTTCATCGGCCGACCTTCACGAGCTCGACGAAGATGTCCTCAAGCGTATTCTGGCTCGTGCGAAGATCGCGCAGCGGTACGCCGGCCGTCCGGATGTCGGACAGCAGCCGGCTGATGTCCACGGGACCCTTGGCGGCCGCCTCGTAGGTATAGACGAGCTCCTCGCCTCCGGGCGCGAGCTGGAGCCTGTGCACCGCCAGGCTGTCGGGGACACGGTCCAGCGGCGCGTCGAGTTCGAGGACGAGCCTCTTGCGGCCGAGCTTCTGCATCAGCTCCGCCTTGTCCTCGACCAGGATCAGCTCGCCGCCCCGCATGACGCCGACGCGGTCGGCCATCTCCTCGGCTTCCTCGATATAATGGGTGGTCAGGATGATGGTGACCCCGTCGTCGCGCAGGGCCCGCACGAGTCGCCACATGTCGCGCCTGAGGTCGACGTCGACGCCGGCGGTCGGCTCGTCGAGGAACAGCAGCCGCGGTTCGTGCGACAGCGCCTTGGCGATCAGCACGCGGCGCTTCATGCCGCCGGAAAGCGTCATGATCCTGGAGCCGCGCTTCTCCCAGAGCGACAGGTCGCGCAGCACTTTCTCTATATGAGCGGGGCTCTTCGACTTCCCGAACAGGCCCCGGCTGAACGAGACCGTGTCCCAAACGGTCTCGAAGGCGTCGGTCGTCAGTTCCTGGGGCACGAGGCCGGTCATGCCGCGGGCCACTCGATAATGGGACACGATGTCGTGGCCCGCGACCGCGACCTCTCCGCCGGTGGCCCGCACGAGCCCGCAGGCGATGCTGATCAGCGTGGTCTTGCCGGCCCCGTTGGGACCCAGCAGCGCGAAGATCTCGCCCTCGCGGACATCGAGGTCGATGCCTTTAAGCGCCTGGAATCCGGTCGCATAGGTCTTGGTGAGCTTGCTGATGGACAGGATCGGCTGCATGCGTCCTGGTAACCGACTTCGGGATCTTGCGATAGCGTGCTCGCAGCATCGACAGCGTGGGCACCGCCTGCCTCGATCGAGGCAGGCGGCAACGGATCACGCGGCCTCGCGGAGCGCCCCCCCGCTGCTCTCCATGGCCTGCATGTAGAGATCGAGCAGCGAGTCCTGCTCGTCGCGTTCGTCTTTGTCCTGCTTCCTGAGCCGCAGGATTTCCTTCAGCACCTTCACGTCGAAGCCCTCGCCCTTGGCCTCGGCGAAGACTTCCTTCTTGCCCTCGTTCAGCGCCTTGATCTCTTCCTCGATATGCTCGATGCGCTCGATGCAAGACCGTATCCGATCACCTGCAATCCCGACCGATCCGCTCATTGTCCTGCCTCCGGTGAACGCCTGCGTGAGGACCGGAACCTAGACGCATGCGGGTTATCGCCGCGTTAAGCATCCAGGATCCGCGGAGGGACCCGGCGTGACAGGCCCCGGCATGCTGGTGCACGATCGGATGCCGGCACGACGGGTCGGCCCGATACGAGAGACGGACGCGGCCCATGCAGACCTTCGTCGAAGAGATCCCCGGCGACACGACAGGCGTCCGCTGGCTGCTGCCGGTGCTCCGCTTCGCCGGGCAGGCGGCCGGCGTGGCGCCGTCCGTCTACCTGCAGGCGGCGCTGCACGCCAACGAACAGCCGGGAACCTCGGCGCTCCACGTGCTCTGCGAGCACCTCCGCCGAGCCGAAGCGGCGGGGCGGCTTCGCGGCGACGTCACGGTGGTGCCGGTCGCCAATCCGATCGGCGCGAGCCAGCACCTGTTCGGCCAGCAGATGGGTCGGTTCGATACCGCGTCCCGCAGCAACTTCAACCGCGGCTATCCCAACCTGCCCCGGCCCGATCCGGCGCTCCTCGCGCCCGACGGGCCGCGCGTAGGGGCCGAGGCCCTGAAGATGCGGCTCCTCGCGCTGGCGCTGCCGCACGACATCGCGCTCGACCTGCACTGCGACGACGAAGCGGTGCCCTACATCTACCTCCACGCCGCGCTCTGGCCCGCCGCGCAGGATCTCGCTGCGGCACTCGGCGCCGAGGCCGTGGTGCTGTGGGACGGCCCCGACGGCGGCAACGCCTTCGAGGAGGCGGCCCTGGCGCCCTGGCTCGCGATTCCTGCCGCCGAGGCCCGGCTCGAGCGGCGCGTCGTCGCCACGGTCGAGCTTCGCGGCCGCGCCGATGTGTCCGAGGCACTCGGACGTGCGGATGCCGAGGGGCTGCTTCGGTTCCTGGTCGGGCGCGGCGTGGTGGCGGACGCGGCGTCGGAGCGCCAGATGCGCTTCGCCGGGCTGGCGGCACCGATCCGGCAGGTCACGATGGTCCACGCCCCGGTGGCAGGGCCGATCTGGTTCCATGTCGCGCCCGGCGACCGCGTCGAGCGCGGGGCGCCGCTCGCCACCATCCTGGAGCGGCCCGGCCAGGACGGCGGAGCCAAGACGGTCGCGGCCCCGCGGGCCGGGTATGTGCTGACGCGGCGCGCGCACCGCTTCACCCGCCTGGGCGAAGACCTGCTGAAACTGATCGGCGACGAACCCGATGCCGATTACCGCCCGGGACCTCTCGAATTGTGACGATCCGGCGCGCCGGGGCCGCGAATCGGTTAAGGTCATCGGTGCGGGGCAGCGACCCCGACGGGGAGGTTCGGCCATGAGGACGGCGATCATCGGGGCGGGGCTGGTGGGGCGCGCCTGGGCCATCAGTTTCGCGCGAGCGGGCCACACCGTCCGCCTGTGGGACGCGGACCCCGCCGCCCTGCCGGCCGCAGTAGCGTTCATCGACGGCGTGTTGCCGGACCTCGCGGCCAACGGCCTTCTCGGCGGGGCCGAACCGGCCGATGTCCTGGCCCGGATCGCGCCGGCATATGAACTCGCGGAGGCGCTGGCCGGGGCCGGCCATGTGCAGGAGAACACGCCCGAACGGGTCGATGTGAAGGCCCGCGTCTTCCTCGACCTCGACCGGCTCGCCCCACCGGCGGCCGTCATCGCCAGTTCCACCTCGGCGCTGCTGCCCTCGGCCTTCCAAGCGGAGGTCGCGGGCCGCGCGCGCTGCCTCGTCTGCCACCCGATCAACCCGCCCTACCTCATCCCGGCCGTGGAGGTGGTGCCGTCGCCCTGGACGTCGCCCGAGGTGGTGGCCCGCGCGGCGGACTTCATGCGCGGCTGCGGCCAGACCCCGCTCGTGATGAAGCGTGAGATCGACGGCTTCATCATGAACCGCATCCAGGGCGCCTTGATGGAAGAGTGCTTCCGTCTCGTCGCCGACGGCGTCGCGTCCGCCGAAGATGTCGATATCGGAATCCGCGACGGCCTGGCGCTGCGCTGGAGCTTCATGGGGCCGTTCGAGACGATCGACCTCAACGCCCCGGGCGGTGTCCGCGATTACGCGGCGCGCTACCAAGGGATGTACGAGCGGATCTTCCCGTCGATGCAGCACCGGGTCGACTGGTCGGGGCCCGTCATGGACGCAATCGAGGCGGACCGGGCCGGCCGCCTCGCCCGCCACGGCCTCGCCGCGCGCCAAGCCTGGCGCGACCGCCGCCTCATGGCGCTGCTGGCCCACAAGCGCGACGCCTCCGGCAAGATCGGCGAGTGAGGCGGGGGGTCACGGGAAGGTCTGACGCGAGGCGGCGGCAAAGACGGCGAGCGCCGCGGGCTGAAGGGCAAGTTCGGCGGATCGTGAGATTCGACGTTCGGTATTGCCTGCGTGCGTGCCGTACTTTACACCCATGTCGGTGTAACCTATAATCTACACATGCTCGAGGTTCGCCAGACCGACGAGTTCGCCGGATGGCTCGCCAGGCTCCGAGACGGCGAGGCCCGAAAGCGCATCCTGGCACGCATCAACCGTTTCGAAGGCGGTCTCATGGGCGATGTCAAGCCTGTCGGCGAGGGGGTCAGCGAAGCCCGCATCGACCACGGGCCGGGGTACCGGCTGTATTTCATCCAGCAGGGTCAAGTCCTGGTCATCCTGCTGTGTGGCGGCGACAAGAGCAGTCAAGCGCTAGACATCGCGCATGCCAAAACTCTCGCATCGGAGGAGTGAGCATGCCCCTTGAGACCACCCCTTTCGACGTTGCCGAGCATCTGGCCGCACCGGAAGATCAAGCGTTTCTCATCGCCGATGCCCTTGAAACCGGCGATGCCGCGTTTATCCGACACACCCTCAACACTGTGGCGCGCGCCCGCGGCATGACGCAGATCGCCCGGGACGCCGGCGTGACGCGCGAGGCGCTCTACAGAGCCCTCGGACCGGAGGGCGACCCGCGGATGAGCACGCTGTTGGGCGTGTTCGAGGCTCTCGGAGTGAAGCTGTCTGCTGTTCGACAGCAATCTGTCGATACTGGTTCAGCGCAGACCATCACGGCAAAGCAGAAGCGGGGTTCATCTTCTTCAGCTTGAGTTTGGCGGCAAGCACCGCCTGATCCCGACCATTTGGGTCAAGCCGATCCACACGAAGGTCACACTGAAAACATCGGCGGTCGAAGCTAAGAGCGAGTCGGATTGCCTCCGGCCGGCTCGGAATGTCCTGAGCTACTCCAATCTGATTTCCGGTTTGCCGAGCCAAGCCCGAGCCTTGCCGAGATTGGGGAAGACCAGATCGATACCGTAGACATGGACCGCCCAAGGCGTCGGATCGCCTTCGCTGTTGTCGCGCAACTCGACACCCCCACATTCTTCCTCGCCATCCAGCAGGTCGAAGTGCGTCATGTCGGACGTGACCAGGACATATCGGTCCTGCGGCGGGGGCAATGCCGGATAGCTCGGTGCGGCTCTGGCTGGCGACAATCGTCTCAAAAGGCCGCCGATCACGCCCATGAACCGCCTCCGATCAGTTTACCCGCGTTCGGGGTCATGGTGGTATTTAGCGGGTCCAAGGCTGGTGAACCCATCTCTCGGTCCACGGCAACCGCGCTATCACGGAATTTTTTACGGCCAAATCCAAAACGGCAACTCCACCGGGGCGGAGAAGCCTGCTAAACTGTCGCTATCGCTGGATTTTCTGGTGAGCGCGCCGGGGCTCGAACCCGGGACCCTCTGATTAAAAGTTCTATCGAAGGGCAAGACAAGCCCGGACAGACAGTGACAGTGCGCGCGAGTTTCGGTGGCATTTCCCTCTTGCCAAGCCTCGGTTGTCCGCTATTGTCAGCGACACGGGGTAACAAGCCAAGACACGTTGATTTTGTTACCCGAAGCCTACCCGCCGAAAATCAGTGCTTAGACAGTGGCTCTGTCCGGTGGGGTAACGGGAATGCACTGATGGCCGTGGAACTCACCCCCGTCGCGGTCGAAAAGATGAAGCCGGGTGCCTCGCGGCGTGAGGTGCCGGACGGGCGGTTCGGAGGGCTCTACTTAGTAATACAGCCCAGCGGGTCCAAGTCTTGGGCGTTCCGCTATCGCACTACCAAGGGCATTCCGCGCAAACTGACACTCGGCTCATGGCCGATCATGGACTTGAAGAAGGCCCGAGAGGAGGCTTCAAAGGCGTTCCTCGCCGCGAAGAACGACAAGGATCCGGCCGGCGAGAAATCCGCGAAGCGCATTGCCGCTCGCGCCCCGAAGGTGTCCGTCGATCGCGATCTCGTCGAGAAGGTCGCGGAACAGTTCGTCGAGCGCTACGCCAAGGCCAAAACAAAGTCTTGGCCGGAGGCGAAGCGCATCCTCAACCGGGAGGTGGTGGCGGTCTGGCGCGGCCGGCACCTCGCCGAGATCGGCCGCGCCGACGTGCACGAGCTGCTCGACGGTGTGGTGGACCGGGGATCGCCCGTGATGGCGAACCGCGTCCTCGCGGCGCTACGCAAGATGTGTTCGTGGGGCGTCGACCGCGGCATCATCGCGGCCTCGCCGTGCTCCGGTATCAAGGCGCCGACGGCCGAGCGGTCGCGCGACCGGGTTCTGTCCGACGATGAGCTGCGGGGTGTGTGGACGGCCTGCGACGCGATCGGCTGGCCCTTCGGCGCGCTCGTTAAGATCCTCCTCCTCACGGGGCAGCGCCGGGACGAAGTCGGCAAGATGCGTTGGTCCGAGATCGATCTCGACGGCAAGTTGTGGGTCTTGCCGAAAGAGCGCTCCAAGAATGCCCAGGCGCACACGGTCCCGCTGTCCGAACCGGTGCTCACCATCCTCGCGGGCCTGCCTCGGATCGCGCCCGCGAAAAGGGAAGACTACGTGTTCACAGTGACCGGCAAGACGGCCGTAAGCGGCTTCTCCAATGCGAAGGACCGGATTGATGCGCTGCTCGCCACGCCGCACGGCGAGCTCGTGCCGGCTTGGGTTTTCCACGATTTGCGGAGAACCTGCGCAACCGGCATGGCCCGGCTCGGGACCGCCCTGCCCGTGGTCGAGAAAGTTCTGAATCACACAAGCGGCAGCTTCGGCGGGATTGTCGGGGTGTATCAAAAACATGGGTTCGCGGACGAAAAACGGTACGCCCTCGACGCATGGGGCGCCTTTGTCGAGCGGCTCGTGTCGGCCGAGCCGGGGGCAAACGTGGTGGCGCTGCAGGCGAGGGCATAGTGGACCTCGCAGGTTGGCTTGTCGAAAGGGCTCGCGAAAGCGGCTTGCTTGCATCGATCGAAAACGCGGCACGCCGGTATGCCGACAATCTACGGGAGAAGGAAGCTGCAAGACAACGTCAGAGCCAACGTGACGTGGTCCTGGACGCGATAAGCCGACAGAGCCTTACGCGACTGAATGCGATCGAGATACTTCAGCTGGCCGAACCGAGCCTGTTTACAGCGGAAGAAGCGTTACAAATCCTGTCCGTTCTCCACGTCGCGTCAAATAATAATCGAGCTGGACGCCGACCCTTCATTCTTACGCCAGTTCAAAATCCATGGGCTAATTTAACACTTTGGTTGAAAGCTCTCAAAGACGTTGAAGATTCTCAAACAACGGCACTTGATCGGATTAAGCTCGCCAAGGAGCTGAAGTCGTGGCCTTTCGTCGTTGAGAGGCTTTATAGGGGTGAGCTGAAGGTTGCCCAGGATGGAGGAGCCAAGAGTAAAGAATTCGGGAGTGAAAAGCCGAGTGATGTTGCAAGACGCATGGTCGCAAATGCCACAACGCTCTCGACGGCTGTAGTCAAGAGGCACTGTGACGCTGTCAGTAGGGAAAACCGTCGCTTTCCAGAGGACACACGGAAACCGATGCTGATTTCCGAGTTCAACTGGTGGCTTGAGGCCGGGGGGCCAATGCCCGACTGACGCGGGTTATCCCAAATCCCCCCAATTGAAATAACCCGGTTTGCCCCTGGCCGGGGTGTAGTTGATTGCCTCGTCACTCACTGTCACAGACGAGGCGAGGCATGAACAACAGTCCTGAAGTCGCCGGGAAAAAGCTGACCTCCAATGCCATTTGCGAGCGCTTCTGCATTACGCGCCGCACGCTGGCGAGATGGATGGTCGACCCGAAAATGGAGTTCCCGAAGTCCCTTGTTCTGAACCACCGGCATTACTTCGAAGAAAACGAAGTGATCTCGTGGGAACGAATCCGTGCGGCCTCTAATCTGAAGGCGGCTTGATCGAATGCTTCAGAAAAAATCGAAGCCGGCCCCGCTTGTGACGGGAACCGGCCTCGAATGGATTAGCTCGCCAGCTTCCGTTCGGGATAATAGCGAAACCCTTCCGCACCATCAAGCGGAATACCTCACAGCGCGCTTCCGCCTCGACGCGACTCGCGCGCGGGTGGTGGCCGAATTGGCCTTCGGGAGGTCGGCATGATGTCCCCCGACATCATCCCGCGTGCCAAGCTGAACGCCGCAGTGGAACACGGCCCGCTTCATCTTCGGCCACTCTATCACGCGGTCCGCGACTACGGCATCAGCTTCGCCATCGTCACGCAAGGCGCGGGTCGCTTTGCGTTCCCGTCCGACAAGCCTGTCATCACGTTGCTCGGCGACGATCTACACGAAGCGCTTGGACCGCCGGCCTTCCATCGCAAGAGCGTCCGGCAGTTCGTGGCGACCTGCAGGGCGGCCGTCATCGTTGCGTGCGACCCGCAGCCCAAGTTCTACATTGCGGCGGCTACTACTGCGGTCCTGCTTCGTCAGAACGTCGTGATCGTCGAGACACGGCCCGAACACGAGGCGGACTGGTTCGACCTCGTGCGGCAGATCACGCCGGACATCAACTTGCTTGTGGGAACCGTGAGACCGGAAGGGGGCGTGCATTGAACGCGATCCCTGATCTCCGCAGCATCGCCGCCGCGCTCTATGGCGAGATTTCAGACGGCCAGGTCTTGGCTCCCGGCCCGAATCACGGCCGCACGGATCGCAGCCTCGCGGTCAAACCGGTGCCGACGCATCCGGATGGTTTCGTGGTGTTCAGCCATGCAGGTGACGATCCCATACAGTGCAAAGATTACGTCCGCAGTCGCCTCGGGTTGCCGCAGTGGGAGCCCAAGGCGCGGAACCCCGGTGACGTCCGCTACACCGCAAGTTACGTCTATCGGCAAGCCGATGGCACGCCATATCTGCGCGTCTCGCGGACCGAACCGAAAGGCCCGTTCCCGCAGTCGCACTGGACGGGATCGACGTGGCAAAGCGGCAAGCCGAAAGGGCCGAAGATCCCCTATCGGTTGCCCGAGCTCCTGGCGAACCTCAATGCCCCGGTCTTCGTGTGCGAGGGGGAGAAGGACTCCGACCGTCTAGCCGCACTTGGGTTCGTGGCCACGACGAACAGCGAGGGAGCCGGGTCCTGGACGGTGGACCTCGACCCCTATCTCGCCGGCCGGCGTTGTTTCATTCTCGAGGATAACGACTCTAAGGGCGCCGACCACGTCGCCAAGGTCGCGCGCCACCTGGCCCCCACCGCGTCCGAGGTTCGGATCGTCAAGTTGCCCGACCTGCCGCCGAAGGGTGACGTGTCGGACTGGCTCAATGCTGGCGGAGATGCGGCCGGTCTTGTGGAACTGTGCCGATCCTACCCGCTGTTCAACGCCACGACTCAAAGCGACACACCGGCCCGAAAGGCCCGTCGCCGGGATGAGAACGACACCCGGCCCGTCATCAAGATCATGGCCGGGCAAATCAAGGATGCGGTCGACGCGGCGGAAAGCGCCCTCATCAGCAAGGGCGGCCGCGTCCGCTACGTCGTGGCGGCTCTCACCATCGTCCTGGCGTTCAAGGCTTCCGGCGCCCCTCGGCAGAGCAGTCCGCTTGGCTCATTCGAGGACTGGTCCGCCCTCGTGCGCGACGCCCTTCTTTGGCTCGGGTGCGCCGACGCGGTCGATACCATGGAACGCGCCCGCGTGTCTGATCCGAAGCTCGATGAACTCATGGCGGTGTTGACGCAGTGGCGGAGCGTCATCGGCAACGACAAGATCACGGTGCGCCGGGTGATCGAAAAAGCGACGCGGCAGACGGCCGGGACGGGCTTTGACTACAGCAAGTCCGAATTCAGTCATCCCGATTTCCGGGAAGCGCTGTTGGCCATCGCCGGACAGGGCGGAGCAATCAACGGGAAACGTCTGGGCAAATGGCTTGCCTCTCATGCCAAGCGGATCGCGGACGGATGCTGGATCGAACAGGGCGGAGTCTTAGAGGGCACAGCGACATGGCGCCTCGTGACCCGAAAGCAAGAGGAGGGTCTATCAATGTGTTGCAATTAGGTCACGGTGGGTTTGATGCCTTTCGGTGCCTTTGCCAGCACCGTATCCCGTAAATTGTCCCGTGTGCACTTATGCGCAGCATGCATAGGTCGGTTCTGACAGTTTGCCGCATCTGGGTAAATCAAACCCATCAAAGGCACCGGAACACACCGTAACAGGAATGCAACACTGGCCTTCCCTCGTGGCCCTCGCCGAAGCCCGGAAATCCAGGCCCCACGCACATACCCCGTCCACGTTCCGGCCACTCTCGCCAACCTCGCGGCATCCGAAATCCCGCGCACCTGTTCCTTAGACAGCTGCTCTGTCCGAGAATGTCTAGCAATGTCAGTATTGTAGAACGTCCCGGTGCCGTGCAATAATCCGCGGGTAACGCCCGGTGAACGATGAGCAACGTTTCGACCCTCGCCAAGCCCTCGCGGACGACTCGCGCGGCCGTCACGAACGGCTCGCGACTGCATGCCGGTGAGGTCGATGGGCGGTCTGTCGAGGCGCGCCGGTTTCGCGACATCCTGTCTGAAATCACATCCGACCTCGGCGGCAGCGAGACCTTGTCGGAAGGGCAACGCCAGTTGAGCCGTCGCGCCGCGATGCTGTCCGTCCGAGGCGAGCTGATGGAATCCGAGGCGGTGAGCACCGGCGAGATGGACCTGGCGGCCTACGGCTCTCTCACGGACCAGCTTGGCCGCGTCTTCAACCGGCTTGGCCTGAAGCGCACCCCGCGCCCCGTCGAGGTCTCTCACGTCGTCGACCACTTCAGCCGGCCCGTCGACCGAGGCGCCGCGTGAAGAAGCTCGTCAGCATGCGCCACGCCCTCACGTCCCCGGCCTACTTTGGCGGACCGGACATGATGGGCGCCGACAGTTGGGCTGGGTGGCGCGTGTTGTTGCTCGGCATCATGGGCGAACCATTGACCGATGACGAGCGGGTCGTCTTCCATGCCCTCACGGATCGCAAGCGCGAGCCCGACAAGCCCGTCCGCGAGTTCACTGGCGTCATTGGCAGGCGTGGCGGCAAGAGCCGCGCCATGGGCACGCTGGCAGCCTACCTGGCGGGATGCGTCGACCACCGCAGCGTGCTGGCACCGGGGCAGCGCGGCCGGCTACCGATCATCGCGGCATCGAAGGACCAGGCCGACGAAGTGCTCGCCTATGTCGTGGGTGCATTCGAGCAATCGACGGCCTTGAAGCCCCTGGTAGGAAACACCGTCGAGCGCACCCTATCGCTCAAGTCTAAGATCGACATCCAGGTTAGAGCGTTGTCGTTTCGCAATTTACGCGGTGCCACGAACATCGGCGTTATTTGTGATGAACAAGCTTATTGGCGGTCGGACGAAAGCGCCAACCCCGATGATGAAATTGTCGCGGCGCTGAAGCCGTCTCTTGCGACCACGAAGGGGCCATTGATCCAGATCTCTTCTCCGTATGCGAAGCGGGGAACGCTATATCGATCATTCGTCCGCGACTTCGGTCCCGAGGGGAGGCCGAGCCGCCTGGTGGCGAAGGCGGCGACCACGACGCTCAATCCGGCGATCGATCCCGACTTCCTGGCGGACGCCTACAGCGACGACCCCGTGGCGGCGGCGAGCGAATATGGTTGCGAGTGGCGTTCCGATATCTCCGCCTTCATCTCGGCCGACGTGGTCGACGCCGCCGTGGTCCAGAACCGCACCGAGATCCCGCCGGCCTCCGGCGAGCATTACGTCGCCTTCGTGGACGTGGCCGGCGGCACCGGCGGCGACAGCTACACGGCGGCTATCGCGCATAGCCGATCCATGGCTGGCTCGCGCGAGCGCGTGGCCGTCGTCAATCTCCTATTCGAGGTTAAGCCGCCGTTCTCCCCGGACGATGTCACCGAGACGCTGTGCGAGATCCTCAGGCGCTACGGCATCCGGTCCGTGACCGGCGATGCCTATGGCGGCGCGTGGCCCCGCGAGCGGTTCGAGACGCGCGGTATCAAGTACGAGGTCGCATCGAAACAGAACGTGGCTTCGTTGCTTGGTTCCGGCGAAAGCAACACCGGCCCGCTGTTCGCATCCGAAATCTATAAGACCTTTCTCGCTCTCGTCAACGGTGGACGGGTGGAACTACTCGACCACCGCAAGACCATCACGCAATTGTTGACGCTGGAACGTCATACCACGCCGAGCGGTAAGGACAGCATCACGCATCCGAAGGGCGGTCACGACGACTGCATCAACGCGGTTGCGGGCGCCTGTGTGCTGGCGGCTCATGCCAGACAGCCGTTCGTCGTCACCCAGGCCATGCTGGACCGTTTCTCGCGACCCGACGCTCGAACCCTCGCGCGTCGGCAATCACTCTACGGATACTGAAAGGAAATACTATGTCCCGACCCCGCAAATTAGCTTTAGACAAAGATACCGCCTTGGAAGATGGGCAGTGGTCGAAGTTGAAGGAGTTCCTCACCGACCGGCTCTCCGCCGAAGACATGCAAACCGTCGAGGACATCTGCCGCGGTGGTGGCGACCCGCCGGATGAGCCGGCCTCGGGTGCTTCCGATGCCGCGCGGACCCGGCCGCGGGCTGCCGTGCCGAGCGTCACCTATGACAAGGCCAGCTTCCCCGACAGCGGCCGGCTAAAATGAGCAAGCCTGACAAGCTGCGTCTCGTGGCCCCGGTCCGATCGACCGAACGCGTCGCTCTCGCCGACGCCATCGCCGAGGCCGCTCCGGCGGCCGCTGCGGTCGACAAGGCCCGCGCTGCAGCCGAGGCCGCCCGTGGTCATCTGGCCAGTGCCGTCGGGGCTGTTCCTGCCGCCGAGCGCGCCGTTGCCGACGCCAAGACGCGCCTGGTCGAGGACCCGTCCACCAGCCGCGCCGAGCTCCGGGCGTTGCGTCAGGCCGAGACGGATGCGCGGGACGATGTCGAGATCGCGCGCGAGATCGCGGGTCGCGCCGAGGCGGCACTGACCGAGGCCGAGCGTTCTGCCCGCTATGCGGCGGACAAGGTCGCGTCCGCGACCGGCGCCGTGGTGGTGGCATGCTTCGCGCCTGCCCTTGAAGCCGCGGAGCGCGCCGGACGTGAGTTTGCACACCTCGCCTTCGCGGCCGACGCCATCGCGAGATTCGCGGACCATTGGACCGGGGAGCAAACTCAACTGAGGGGCCTCGTGGGCACGATGAACGCTCAGTTCGTCTATCGGAATGATGCGGCAGCCTTGGAGGCCGCGCAGGAAGGCGCTTCAGCGCCGTGGCGTGCTGCCCATGCCGCGCTGCTTGCTGACGCCAACGCGCCCTTGCCGAAGGTGCCGTGATGGATCTCACCCCGGCTGAATCGGTCCTGATCGACTTCATCCGCGGCGAGCCCGAGACCGACTTCAACATGTCGATCGCCAGGAATAACGGGCGTTGGCTCTTCACCGCGACGAGCCCGAGCGGCGACTTCCTCGTTGGCCGCGGCAGTGACTTCGGCGAGGCCTTCAGCAAGGCCATGGGCGCCGATGCCGAGCCCGGCGGCGATCCCAGTGACGGCGAGGCCGTGCCGGCCGCCCGTGCCCTTCGCGTCGTAGCGGGCAGCGACTATCGATCCGAACAATCGAGGGCCGCGTAGTGATCACCACCTCAACTCCCCCCTTGGCCTCGGCCGGCGCTTCGGGCTCGGTCGCCGTCACGGCCTCCGGTGTCGCCGCCGGCACGAGCGGCCTTCCGGTTTATGCCGGCGCGCCGAACCCGGCGCAGGTCGGCGCCTATCTGACGCCCTCGCCTGACTTCGTCGGCGGCTTCGTGCTTCAACGGCACATGACCGGGTTCCGCACCGGCCCGACCGACGCGCCGCAGACCGTCGCCCTGGGCGATGACGTGATGCTCAAGTTCGCGTTCAACGGGCCTTTGGCGAACCTGAGTGGCATGGACACCCTGACACTCGCGGTCACGTCCCGCACCGCGGGCACGCTCAGCCTGAGTGTGACGCAATGACGGATTTCGCGCCGGTAAGCATCGGCGCGGAAGTGCAGCCGGCGGTCACCGAACACCGGCAGCGGGCACTCTCGACACCTCGGAGTGAGCCCGCATCGGCTCCGCCGCCGGAAACAGCGGCGGAGCCCCTCCAACCCGAGCGCGACCCGCGCCGCATCCCGATCCGCATCGTGTCGCGCCACGCGATCGAGGCGCTGGTGGCAAGCTTCAACCAGAGTGCATCCCATACCTCGCCGTAGCGTCGCCCGGATGACCCGCCGAGCCGCCCCCGATCGCCGCCCGACGTTGCGGGACACAGCGACGAGACTCCTCCTTCGATAGGTGAAGCCATGACTGATCAGCCGAACGCCTCTACCGTCATCCTGGAAACGTACAGGCGGCAGTACGAGCGCGCCCGCGCCCGCGTGGCCGAGGTGGCCGCGACGCCAGACGCGCAGCCGTGGGAGGGCGAGCACGCTCGCGCAAGCCTCTTGAACGCTCAGCAATGTCTCGACGTCCATACGGTCGCTTTCGCGATGGCGGGGCCGTCCTGATGTCGTTCACCCGGAAGGCGTTGGCGGCCGAATTCTCCCTGTCACAAGGCCAGTTCCAAGACGGTGGCAACAGTACGACGATCACGGGCCTGCGGATGTCTGCCCGCATCACGACGCCGGGCGGAGAGGACGCAGGAAATCTTGAACTCGCCATCTATGGCATGAGCTTGTCGGCCATGAGCCAATTGACGCTCCTACCCTTCGCCATGACGGCGATAGGACAGAACTTCATCACGCTCATGGCGGGCGATGCGGGTTCGACCCTCAGCACGGTCTTCAACGGCACGATCAATCTCGCCTACGTCGATGCCACGAATCAGCCCCAAGTCTGCTTCCGGGTCTTCGCGATCGGCGGCCATCTCGAGAGGATAAAGCCCGTTCCGGCTTTCTCGGCGCCGGGTGCGTCCGATGTCGCCGATGTCATGGGGCAGCTCGCAAAGACGATGGGGCGCACGCTCGAAAACAGCGGCGTCAATGTGAAATTGCAGAATGTCAATCTGCCAGGGGCAGCATTGCAACAGGTCGCCGCCTTGGCTCGTCACGCTGGCGTCGAGTGGACGCTGGAGGACAAGGTTCTCGCCATCTGGCCGGCCGGACAGCCACGGCAGGGCGCCGCCACGATCATATCTCCCGCAACCGGCGCCGTCGGGTATCCAGCATTTACGGCCTCAGGAAGAGGTGGCTCGGGGAATCTGGACAGTTCGGATAAGTGGAGTTTCTGCCGGACGGCGGCATGATGGCCGCGACAGGAGAGACGATGGGCAAGCGACCACGCCGGAACCACACGCCGGCTTTCAAGG
>JAABUY010000446.1_pt1 | contig 72052 bp, 60 predicted proteins | sample 5560271 | NCBI WGS metagenome assembly JAABUY01 (sample SAMN10711886, study PRJNA513374) | rock metagenome | isolation source: Antarctica rocks | place: Antarctica: Victoria Land, University Valley | reverse complement strand
TAAGACTAGAAAGCTACTAGATACTAAGCCCTATTATTATCCTATTAGGATAAGATAGTAGTTATAATAAAATTAGATATATCTATTTTAATCTAAATTTTCTTATTAGGATTAAAATATATTAAAACGGGTATAATTATAAAGGTATAATATAGGTTATAAAATACCTTCTCTTTACTAGTACTTTATATAAATAATCTTAACTTCTTCCTATCCTTACTACCTTTTAGAAGGCTAGTTAAGGGGGATACTATTTATAAATAGTAGTATATAAAACGCTAGTAGAAGTTTATAAATCCTAAGAATACTTAGACTTCCTAATATATAGTTAGTACTAGCTAGTCTTAAATAGTAAATACCCTACGGCTATCTATTAATATACTATTAATACTTATAATAAATCTAAGGAATTCTATTAAATTAATATAAAATTTATATTTCTTTTAATTTATATAAAGCTAAAACTTTTATAACTACTTAAGTACCTAGTAGATATATTACTTATAACTTAAGATATCTTCTAAATAAATTAAAATATTATTAAGGTATACTATATAAGTAATATCTACTAGGCCTACTAAAGCTCTATTAATATAGGCTTAGAATATAGCTAGGGTATTTACTAACTTAAATAGTATAATTATATATTTAAAATAGCCGTACTATATATAAAATGCCGTCTTCTACTTATTACCCTTATAAATATAAATCTTATAATAAGTATCCTTAAGGTCTAACTTAGTAAATATCTTTATACCTTATAAGTAATTAAGTATTTTATTAATTAGAGGGAGAGGATAATAATTCTTTACTATTACCTTATTTAACCTATAATAGTTAACGCGTAATTATAAGCTACTATCCTTCTTTAATATAAATAAAATAGAAGCCTTGATAGGATTAATAGATTCTTATATCTAACCCTTTAACTTAGTATTATCTAGGTAGATACGTAGAGTTTCTAACTCCCTTTATAATAAATTATAAATAGGCTTATAAGGAGGCTTATAACTATCTATATTAATAGCGTAGTCCCTAGGCTTAAATAGGGGTAGTTATCCTACCTCCTTATTTAAAAAGATATTTAAAAAGTTCTAAAGACTTTTAGGTAGCTCTAGTACTTTATTATTAAAGCTCTAGGTTTCCGCCTAGAATAACTTAGTATAAATAATAGTATAAATTATTAATTTACCTTTAAGGGTATCTATAAACGCTTATAACTCTAGGATAGATATACTAGTAGAGTCTAGTAGAAATTACTACTTTTAACTCCCTAGATCTACTTATACCCTAGCTTCTAATAAGGTAGGTATATTAAGAATAATTAGTAACCCCTTCTTCTTAATTATATAAAATATACTAGTATATTAACCTAGCTATCTTTAGCTATTAATAAGATAGTACTCTACTTAATATACGCCGTAGTAATAGATTAATTAACTATTTATCTATTTAAGAATTAGTAGCTAATAGCCCTCTAGGGGTTTTAGGTTATATTACTTAGTAAAGCTTTAGGAGATAATATTAATCTCTACTCCTATATCTATTAAAAAGTCTATATAGTCTTATATACCTTATATATTAATAGAACTATTAATATTAATATTATAAATTAATAATAAACCCCTTTTAATAAGTAAGCGCCTTAATATTAAGGTCTTAATAGAGGCGCGCTTCCTTTTTTTAATTTAGTAGTCCCTTTTCTAATAGTATTAATAGGTATTATATTTAGGTTCCTAGGTATCTTAGGCCTATAATAGTCCTTATTATAATACCCCTTCTTCCTATAGTTAAAATATATTAGCCCTTCCTTAGTATCTAGTAACTTATTATAGCTACTAGCGGGTTAAATACTTCCTACTTTTATAAAAGAATTAATACCTTTATCTTAACTTCCTTTCCTCTTCTAACCTTTATTCTACCTATTAGAATAATCCTCTTTTCTAGTAATATAACTATTACCTACTATTATTCTAGTATAATACTACTAGTTATTCTCTAATTAAGTAGCGAGGGTAATTAGGCTTTATTTATTTATAGGGAGGTCTTAATAGTTTATAAGGGCCTTTTAAAGGTCTAGGCGTAACTTTATAAAGAAGTTAATCCGCTAATATTCCTCTAAAAATAGAGGGATTTATAATTTAATCTTACTTAGATATATATTAAAGCTTTATATTAACTAGTTAGGGTTCTATTATATATCTAAGTATAATTATATATTATAAAGCTAGCGGTTTAATAGGTCCTTAATAAGGTTTAATAAGTATTAAGTAAAGTACTTCTAGGTAATTACTCTCCCTAATAATAACTTTTTATAATAATCTTATAACTTAGTAGGTTTACCTTCTAAGAATTATATAGCCTAAGTAACCTTTATAAACTTAATTAGGAATTTATTAGGTATTAATTAGAATATAATATTTATAATATAATACTATTTCCTATACTTATATATATTCTTCCCCTTATAAAAGGGTAAGCCCTTAGGCTTTAAGTAGCTCTTAAGGTATTAATTATTAGGTTCTTCTAACTAGCCTCTAATAGATCAACTTAGGGTAAAACTAGTAAAGATAGATCCTATCCTAGGGTCTAATATACCTTATATATTAGTACCCTAATTTAGAGGATAGTCCTCTATTTAGCCTAGTTCTAACCCTTATTATATCCCTCCTATTAATCTACTAGTAATCTAATATAAATTTAATATAACTATATCTACTTCTACTTATAATTAGGCTACCCTTTCTTAGATACCTTAAAGCTTTCTTTCCTTTATTAACTACTCTTCTTTAACTTTAGTAGTAGTAATAAGTTTATTAAGTATAATTATACTAGTAAGGGTTTTATTAAAAATTCTATTATTAGGTATATTATTTATTACTTTAATATCTCTTATATTAAACTTTAATATTATCTTAATTTTATTATAATAGACTTCTAATATATTTTTATCTTACTTAGCGTTATATATCTTCGCGTTATTATACTATTATAATCTAGATTATCCCCCTTTAGAGGTAGAGAGATTAGAACTATTAGGAACTAGACTAGAAGGCTAGTTCCTAAGGGCTAGAATAGATAGTATAAACTACTAATAAGTAGGTAGTATTATAAAGGTAGACTTAATACTCTAATAACTTTATAATTATAAAAGAATTAATCTCTACCTTTTAAGGAGGTAGAGGGAGGACTATTTAAATACCCCTTAAGGAAGTTACCTAGCCTCTTAGATATCTAGATAAAAGGATATCTATCGGGATAATAAGAAGCTAAACTAATACCGCTAGGATATCGCTAGTAGGCCGTATTATACTAGCTAGATATATTAAGATATCCTAATACCATTCCTTTTTAGAAAACTTAGCTTTATAATTATCCTTAGAGGGTAGAAGAGAGGATTAAGGTAATATATTTAACGTGTTATTAGATAATAGGTATAGGATATATTAAGATAATAGCGACTTCTAGTAGTTAAAAAGAAAAGTTCTAAAATCAGCCCTATAGGGCTGGACTAGAAGTAGGTTTAGACTAGAAGGGGGTAAACCCTTCTAGCGCGGCGCCAGAAGCGCCCCAGTGAAGCTGGAAAAAGTAAAATGAAATGCCTACTGTCTCTCTCTCTGTTTCACGCTTATACAAGACTCGACAGTATGCACTTCCAATTAGGCATTCAATGCGGTGCAGCAGCTACTTGTAATCACTGCCAATCTAGGATTGGGTGACGCTTGGAACGCAGTGATGATGAAGTAATAACCATGAATCTCAGCTTGCATCCTGGCAGTGCCTCCGGAATTACGTTTCCACATTGCTTTCGAAGCAAACTTGCCCGATGAAGCCGCCTATATGATGTGATAAAGGAGACTGGTGCTTCCAAGATTGATTACCACGTCTGGTGCCAGGCGCAAGCCGGTGTTATACCCTGCATATATCCATCTATGTTAAGCCTACCAAGGTCTACAAGCAATTGATATATCAACTTGGTCTTGATCTAGTCTTTGAGCACATTCAGCTGGATGCTATATGGACCAAGGCTGCCTAACCTGGACTGTTTTCAGGCTCTGTGAACGATATTCAGGAGCTCTGGAGAAATCTGTAGAGACTGTATAACAAGCCTGATCAGCAGATGTTGGTAATTCCAGCGCCTGGGACTTCGTGTATCCCCACGCGGTGAGCAAAATAATTCGGACACTAAGGATTTTAAGAACCCCACTAAAATTTATATACGTATCCCTACTATTAATTAATATCTAGTTATTTAACCTTTTAGTACTATTAAGTCCTTTAGTTATTATAGTATATTATAATACCTCTTATTAATAAATATCTATAGAATATAATCCTCTTATCCCTCTATTAATAGATACTCTATTATTTTATTATCCTAATATAGTACTATCTTTATCTATTACTTTAGCCCTTACTAGTAGTTCTCTATTAAAGTAAAGCTAGGACTCCCTAATATATTAAAGTAGTAGTCTAATATATTTTCCTTCTTCTAAGTATAAATAATATTATTCTTCTTACTTATATTATATCTAGAATTACTATCCTCTTTTAAAGTAAATAGATTATACTTTCCTAGTTTTATATTAGCTATTTATAGTTTAATAATAGGCTCTAGGATAGTATTATAATAGACTTAGAGTAATATCTTCCTATTTTTATTCCCTAGGATAGTATAAAAAATAAGGTCTAATTTAAAGTTATACTTAATAGTAGCCTAGATATATTTTTATTTCTATTCCCTTTCTTCCTTTAATTTAGAGGTAATATATTATATATAGTTAAGATAGTAGTATATACCTAGTTTCTAAATAATATAAACCTATCCTTATATCTTAAACCTTATATATATCTTATTATTAAACTATATATTATCCTAGTCCTCTAGCTCTAATTATAGGAATAGTACTTCTTTAGCCTAAGTAATACGTTTAGTTATATAATCTAGGCTAACCTAGCCTTATTAATAGGTTATATACTTCTACTAATTTAGCTAATATATTACTCTTTTTATTATTTATAATAATATATTATAATTAGCCTTATATATAAGTATTTCCTATATTAAAGTCTTCCTATTAAAGCCTACTTTCTTAAGGATTATATTATATTATAAAATATCTTCTTATATTATCTTCTTTTTCCTACCCTAAGTCTCTTATTATTTAGAATTATTATTAATATAATAGAAGGAAGAGCTATAAGTAAGGTGTTATACTATAGACTTAGATATCCTAGCCCTAATTTACTTAGTATAAGATTTAATCTCGCGGTATAACTATCTAGTATCATCTTTTAAAGTCTTAACGCGAGTAGTCTAAGGCGTATACTATTTAATATTTATTATATAATAAGTAGGGGACGATATAATATAAATATTAATATTAGGAATATTAATAGTAGAGATACGTATATAAATTTTGGTAGGGTTCCTGAAATATCTTAGTATCCGAATTATTTTACTCACCGCGTGATCCCCTACCCTACTATATGCTGAACCGCGGGTTCTACCGCGGGCCACAACATATTCACATGGACCCAATTGCCCGAATTATACATGCTGGGAATTCAAGCAAAGCGACCGAAGTAGGCGCCCTGTTATTCTCCTATCATGATCCAATAGATATACGTCCCAGTTAAACCTTGGGGGATTTCGCAAGCGGCTTGGAAATTCGAATTTAGTTCTGGGAGCTATGTGACGGAAGTTGAGCCAGGCTTCATTCTATACCGCAATCAGGAGCTATCACTGGAGCCTGGTGGAAATAAATCTCCTATCCATGTGTGGCTGCGACCCTTCATCTGATAATCGACGAATGTGCTCCACAGACTTTCCTTGAATGAACCGTTTGAACCCTCCTCTCAGGCTCAGGATCTCGATCACAACGCTCGCTAGCCGTCTACACAGACGCCATAAAGCGATACGTTCAAAGTGTCATGTGGTTGATCTTGTGGACGTATGGGGTTCACTGCGTGCCTAGTGCTGTGTTGTCGCACGGATGGGAATCAATGCCAACAGTGCGCGGATGTAAATATATTGTTGATTGGCTGGTAATTAGCTAGTCCGCTGTCGTTGGGCCATGCACGGGGCATGTGGCGTCTTGGAGCAACTGTCAGGTCTGCGGTAGCACAATGGGCAAAAGCACGATCACGATGCTCGACCTTCATGCATAACTGGATAAGAAGGTGAAGTATCTTCTGGGGTGAAAGCGTTACTAATAGTACTTGCATCCCCTGATCGACAGGCTCCCACTAACGAGCCCCTAGCTCAACTAGTTCCAGTTCGACGTCCGTGTCTTGGAACCCACCATTCCTGGGGGCCATTTTCACAGCACGACCTGTGCTCATCATATCTTGAACAGGAACCATGACATACATTGACAGGCCGCTGCGAGTATCCATTGGCCCTCCTGGAAAGGTACAAAAGGGATCGCCACGGTATGGTTAACGGAGCTCGCCAATGTGCGGCAAGGGCCGGCCCCAATTGCAATCTCGCGTTTTGAAACAAGCACTAGAAGGCCAGGTGCAAGTGCAAAGAAGCCATTGTCTTCCAATCACCTTCCATATCAGTTCATCATGCTTATCTTAAGGTAGGATTTAGAGTAGCGACCCCAGACTCCTTTCCTCGGCCACAGATCAGGCTCAGAAACGGCTAACCTATAAAGGCTAGACTACACATCATCTAAGCTTACAGAAGCTAATCCGCCACTCCGCCAAGACGTATACCCCCAATGTCTTACCACTTTCCATCTACGACTTTGTCGGGGGATGAAATATGTGTCACTCTTTAGCCGATATTGAAGAGTCAGACGCTCATATGGCCCAGTCTCTTGTTCACGACCCCAATTGAAATTACCATGGGGCGTGCAAGCTGTCCGGCGTTCAACTTGGCATTCATCCGCATCAACAGGGCAGCTGAAAGGGAGATGATATATAGACCTTCCGATCTCTCTATCCGCCGCCATTACTTTCACTGAATATCCCTTTTTCACTGCAAAATAAATCTACCCCTGGAACCCAGATCAAAATGAAGCTCTCTACAGCGTCCCTCCTCATCACACTAGGTCTGGCCAACGCCGCTCCTGCAGAGATCGAAAAGCGATCCACTGTCCAAGGTTTCGATATCTCAAATTACCAAGCGACCGTCAACTTCGCGGGTGCCTACAGTAGCGGTGCGCGCTTCGTCATCATCAAGGTATGAGACCTGCTATAGATATGATAATTCGGCTGTATCAATACCGTATGCAGGCAACCGAGGGTACGACCTATATCGATCCCAGATTCTCAAGCCACTACACTGGCGCCACCTCTGCCGGCCTCGTCCGCGGCGGCTATCATTTCGCCCACCCAGACTCCAGCAGTGGCGCCACTCAAGCAACGTTCTTCCTTGCTCATGGCGGCGGCTGGTCCAATGATGGGAAAACCTTGCCCGGTATGCTAGATATCGAATACAACCCTAATGGCGCCACATGCTATGGCTTGAGCACGAGTGCCATGGTGGTATGTGACCCTCTCACCTCCCCGTCTTCATGAGAGTATCCCAAAATGTCTACATAAAACCACATCTCAAACTTTCATCCTTGATCACGCTTATGATGTACTGACGCCGCGAACCCCCAGGCTTGGATCCAAAGTTTCGTCAACACCTATTATGGACGCACGGGACGATATCCAATCATCTATAGCACGAATGATTGGTGGAGCACCTGCACTGTACGTATTCCTCGCCTGATACTCTCCATCAAATCATGCATCTTCAACCGCGTAGGAACAGTGCTGACCCTGAATGCTCATAAAGGGCGGCAGCACGGCATTCTCCACCACCTGCCCACTGAACCTAGCCCACTACGGCAGCTCCGTCGGCACGATCCCGGGCGGATGGCCGTACCAGACCATCTGGCAGAACGCCGACACCTACGCTTATGGTGGGGATTCGGACATCTTCAACGGAGCGCTGTCGAACTTGCAGAAGCTGGCCACTGGGTAGATTGCCAGGCTATTCGTCGACGATCAGTATCTCACACTTACGCCAAGAGAATTCTTCCAACTTTCCGATCTCTTTAGTACATACATTTTGTTTCACTAGCCCACTGTCACCACCACCGCCATTCATGTACACCATAGCCTATTGCAAATCCACCGACAACTACAACCTAACAAACCCTTCACCACGTCTCCGCTTTCTACGCTGCATTAAATCAACTCCATCCTAAACTAGCTGAGGAAAATCATACACATCTCGTCGTTACTGCATTTGAGATCTTAAACCCCTTCTATACCCCATTCTTCCAAATGAAATTTTCCAGGAAAGAGGCCTATAATATGACTATGTGTACATTCTACCACTATCCCATCGATTCAGTGATTAACAATTGCACATGCATGAAAAGCCTTGCTCTATTCAATTGTATCTCGCGATACCAGCAGAGCGCCACAAAGTGTTGAGAGTCCACAAGTCCATACAAGACCCAAGCACACAACACTCACCATAATCCCCCACCTAAGAAACAAGATCCGCAATCCGCTCCCTTGCCAGCTCCTCCAACTCCCTCTTCCTCTTCTCCCCCGCCCTCTTCTCCTCCCTCACCGCCCTCTTCCGTCTCACCTCCTCCACACTCCCCGTAACCTCCCTCATCATCCCCGGTCCCTCATGGAACTCCAACCCCCTCTTCCTTACCGGCGCAAACTCCGCCGTGCCCGGAAACGTCGTCTGCTTCTGACAGAACCCCGTCACGGACCCCATCAAGCCCACGCTCGCGTCGAAAATCGCATACGGGATGCACCAGCACAGATCCGTCTCAGCCCCCACGTCAATGATCAGCGGGGTGATGCTCTTCTTCGAATACGAACTTAGCCCGAAATCGGCCACGGTCTGCGTGCCGTTCTTGTAGACCTGCCAGTTGTAGGGCCAGAACTGGCAGCGGTCGTGGAGGGCTTGGAAGAACCGCCCGGCGCCGGGGTCGGAGGCCCAGCCTTCGAAGACGACGCGGTGGCGTAGCATGCCTTGTTTGCCGTCTTGCCATGGGTAGGCGACGGATTTGACGTAGTAGGGGTCGCCGTAGATGTCGCAGACTTCACTTTCGCAGATGGGGTTTGGGGCGGGGACTGCGCTCATGAGGGCGAGCATGGCGCTGGCGCTTAGGGAGGGGGGGTTGGTGTCGAGGACGACTTGGTCGTTGGGGCGGATCCACTCTGTGGGGGGTTTGTTAGGAGATGAGAGGATGGGGGGTGGGGAAGGGGTGGCTTACTGGGGTCCCATTGTACGAGGGAGGTCGCTTGTTGCCATGGTGCTTGCGATTGGCCGGCTTGGTCCGTATTTGGGGTTGTGATGATCATACGTGGCAGGCCGTCGATGGGGGTCCCGTCGTCCATCCAGCCATAAGTACCTCCCCCGCCGCTTGTCGTACAGTATGTCAAGTTGACTCCTGGTGAGCCATTGCTGGATCCTAACGGTGGCGTGCCAGCGTCTTTGCCACAGTTGTTCAGGATCCCACTGAATTGGCTTATGCATTGGCTTCCCGTCGGCTGAACGGTGTGAGGCTTTTTGTTGCTCCACTCATACGGAGGAGGCAGGTATGAGAGATGGCAGCTTTTTTCCGTGGTGGTGAGCGCTTCGTTCAGATTCTCGGCACAAAGCCGCTGGATGGCGACGTTGCAGTCTTGGTTGCAGAGTGGTGGTGCGTTCGCGTCGGAAAAGCAGTAGCACCAGCCGGTGGAGTTGTTCGGTTTCGGAATGGTGACCACACCAGTGACAGGATCTGTGGTTTGGGCGCTGACAAGAGACGAGACTGCTGAGAAAATGATGGGGATGAGCGACAGCTTGAGTGGAGACATCTTGATCAGGTGAAAAGAGGCGCCACGACCAGCGGTCACATACAAAACGCACAACGAAGAAGAAATCTTATCGCCCACGCAGTAAGTAACGGATACTGCTTCGAAAGGAAGAAGTCGATTAGAGGAGGGATAGAGGAAAGAAAAGGCGCATCTGTTCTATATGCTGTATGTGGTAGCCTCCAGTCAAACAGATGCGCAAGCAGGCGACTTTCAAGCGCTCCGCATACGCTCCGCATTCACGCCCTTATCATGCGGTACAATCACCTCAGTCCTAATCAATATGCTTTTAAGAAAGGGAAATCCAAACACTGATTCAGCCATGATACATCAGGATCTGGGTCGGAAACAAGCCAAGTCAGTAACTGGATTCCGTTGCAAAAGTGGCCGAAGCACTCTGGGGCAGAAGCGGGGGGTCAAGCTCGTTTCGAGTTATCTATTCATAGACTTGGAGGTTTCTGGCTTTCAATTTCTTCCGAGTGCGCCTCAAGCGCACTCCAAGTGTCAGTTATATGGTAGATATAGGCGCATCTCGAAGGTTGGTCGCATGACGGGAAGATGAAACACGATGGGACGAAGGACAGATTCTTCCATCCAAAACACCCTACAGCTCTCGTGGCTCACCCAGGCACCAACAGCATGCTATGTTATATCTTGTAACAGTGCAGGAGATACCGAGGAGGATACCTCGGTCCAATCAATCATCGAAGAAAGGGTAACAACAGCCTGTGCCAGGATCTTTCATCGTTATGTACACCTCGATACTAAGGCTATGAGCGAGATAGCGCGGTACCGTTGTCTTCCATTGGTAACATGGTATGGGTTCACAAGACTCAGGTTGGAGAGACTGGGAGTATCATCCTACCACAACAAGCACGCCTTAACTCACTCTTCGTATGGAGAAGTCGTCATTTGCCAAAGTAGAAGCCTGCAACAACCTCGAGTATATCCGGCCATGAAACTATGCAGCATTGATGAAGGTTTCTGAATATGACTGTGACGATGGAGAAGGAAGTCAGTGGGGACAAAAACAAATGTACATTAGCCCCCGCCAAGCCACTACTGTAGTGTAGAAGATTGATGAGGGGTAAATGGACTAGCGTTGGAATCATGTATTTAGGGAGGCGAATACCCCTATTATTCCTACTCCTTAGCAACCCCCATAGTAGCAACAATATTAGAAGACGACAAGACACATCCTACCTTTTCTAAGATGTTGGAAATCAGTCTCAGCCCTATATGCTTGGCATGGACTACAAATAGCCAACGTGTCCATAGCTCGGGCTCATAACCTGATGAATGTTGGCGGAACGGTTGATTGTTCAGCTATGGACACAGAAAAGGGGATCAGTCAACTAATGCTGGATGCACCGTTCTGAAAGCAAACTCGTACACCTAGAAATTACAATAATTGATATCAATCAGACTCCAAATACATGTATGTATGCTGCTACGAATAATCTAAATGAATGTTGCTACAAGCCAAGGCCTTATTACATAACCATGACGGGGACGCCAAGTAGTTTCCTCCTCATCAGACACGTTGGCTACTTATTTGTAGTCCATGCCAAGCATATAGGGCTGAGACTGATTTCCAACAGAAGATCATATTATGTAAGCCATCTAGCTGCTTTAAGCTCAGTTGCTTAGGTAATCTATGGCGCCCAAATGGGCTTAGCTTGCCTTAGTACCTCAGACGTGCCATTAATTGGCTAGCAAGCTGGTCGCTAAGCCCCTTCGGGTTAGTAAGGCTGACTACGCAGCAGGAGGGCGGTACATCTAAGCGTAAACTTCTATAATTTTACTAGATATCCTATTTTTTAGTAACGCGCCATATAAATTTTTCACTTATTAATAAAATTTATTAACATTTAACTTTACGACGTAATAGTATAGAATTCTACTATATAAATACTAGCTATATTAATACCCTAATCGTACTCTTACTTCTTCTAATTCTAACTAGCCTACTTTTAGCCTAATCGGATTATAATAACCCGTCCGTAACGCTGTCGCCGTCTATTAACTCTAAATTTCCAAAAATCCTAGTAGCTAGCCAGCGACAACGGTAATAGGCTAGCTTATTTTTCTAGCGGTCGGTAGGTCGGATAGGGTATCTAAGGTACCGGAGTATATATATCTAATATATAGTATACTTAATATAGGTAATCTTAGTACTATAGCTGTTTTAGTGGAAGTAGTTACAGAGCGACAGGGCATAACAAGGCGCGATAGCCTATAAATACGCTATTAGCTTATTTCACGTCCTATTAGGGTTCTAGATATATATACTATACTCCGTACGTACCCCGTAGTAAATAATACCGATATTATCAATATATTATTGATAATAAGGAGTTTACCAGCAAAGAAATAAATGTTTACGCTCAGACGTGTTACCGCCCGGCTGCGTAGTCAGCATCGCTAACCCGAAGGGGCTTGGCGCCCGGCTTGGAACACGTCTGAGGGACTGAGGCAAGGAGTAATAGATGGAGATGGCTGTTTTCAACTGTCAAAAAAAGGCTTAGCAGAGATGTTCCGAGTCGCACTTCTGAGGAACATCCTGGGCTTACAGCTTGGATGGGGGGCGAGCTTCTTTTCCGATGGGAGAAGTGGAGGCTCCGCATAGGCGGTCGCTTGGGGTCATTTGCCATACTTAGCTGACCCCATCGGAAAAAGAAATCACCCTGTCCGAGCTGGGACCCGGAACTGGCCTGACTTAAACCAGCGTGAGTCACCAGTGTTAGCATTCTCTGTATCGTTTCTCCTTCCAGCTGCGAGCTTTCATTCCAAGTTCCGTTTTGTTCAATTCAGAAAGTTTTTGAAGCTATCTTGGCCGTTGTACTTCTCCAAGGGTAGTCACAGTGACCATCCTACACTCCAAGTTTCTCCTCTATTAACATTATCAAGTCGGCTGAAGTTCTACCAAAGCAACAAGGCTATTACTACCCAATTCTATCATTAAGTTAAGTGCTCTTCGAACCTGACATGTCGAGGTCGGTATTGCTGTCACAAAGGAAGTACGTGTGATTCGACTCTTCGAGATCGAGACGGATGCTTCTCTCCGTCACCGACATTTAGCTTCCTACGTTTTGCTCTATAGAGATCTCTGCGTCCGTCCAAGGAACGACTTCTGGGTCTAAGTCGCGAGCGAACTCCACACAAGTCTCAAGCCCAACGATTCACACCGAACCACTCTTCGTGTTACAGACCGAGGGAGATGGCGGCTCCACAACAGAAGTTCGAAGAAATCTGCAACCACATATACGATCAAGCCGTCGCTAATTGCCCCTTGCTCGACATCGAGGCCATGAGAACATTTCTTGATACTGCTTTCAAGAAAGCCAAAGCAAACAATTCGTTCATGAGCGGCTACGCGTTCACTGACTACTTTCATCACATCAATGCAAGAGATACCAAGGAAGACTTAAGAATTTGGCTACAACCCAGACCAGATCCTTCAGAGTTCTGGGATGCAGCCTTCCAATATGATCCTTGGTGCCGGCAATCGAAAGAGGGATCCATCAGACTGAAAGAGCTTACGCACCCCAGTCGCTTTGGCATAATATCTTTGGGCAGGGTATACGACGATGCAGAAATGGGCCTCAGACCTGACTTGACAGCCCTTCCCGAATCTGACATCGACGTCGAAATTTTCACGACGTTACCCTTCGCACAAACTGATTCATGGGCTATCGGCTATCCTGACGGACACCCTTCGCACGAGGCTACAGATGAGCATCCTCTGAAACCTTCGCACGATGAAAAGCTACGGCGCTGTGCATCCCTTGGTTGGGTAGTCCGTAAGTTCGACGATGGCGTATGGGAAATGACCGGACACGTCCTCGTCATGGATATGGATCGTGGAAGGGATCATCACCCGTGGATCGTGCTTGCTCATGAATGGCCCCATTCTGACAACGAGGGTATCGAAGGGGACTTCCTGGTCCATGCACCACAAACAGTGCGACGCAACGATGCTGGTACTCCAGGCGTATTTCCTGGGGACAGGAATCGTACACCAATCGCAAAGACCACACCCGTGGACTCCGTCAAAGGCGACAACCGAACCATACTGAAACGGTTTGATCAAGATTTCGCATTTGGGCTGCTTCGGCAAGGCGGTGATAGGCAAAGCGTACGATCAGAATTTGGACCGGATCTGGTGCATGTCATGGCCTGGTATTGGGACGAGAGACCGAAAGAAGAAGTTTGCCACGGTAGAGACGGCTCGGTATATATGCAGTATGATCCCAACCAGGGAGAGTACCATTACCCAAATCTGGAGTATTCGTCGACTGACGGTGAAGTGGGTCTCTATGGAGAGTTGTGTACACCTCCCCGCGCACTTCCCCACAAATCGGGTAACGCTCCACTGGATCTACGTCTCGACAACTCGTCTGTGCAAGAAGTCATACCAAGGCACTGTCAAGGAATCAGCGGCTCCGGATTTTGAATCAGCATTCAAGACATAGTCTTTGCGATTTCAATCAGGACGAACAATCGAAGAGTGAGAATAAACGCCCTATCATCGCAACAGGGCTGTCTCAAGTGTCAAGGTGTCTTAATCGGCTACCATCCTCCAAGTACCCCTGCCATGCAGAACACTCCAAGATGCATGACCAGCAGCAAGATGAACTTGGATGTATTGCTCAGACGTCGGAACGAAATCAAGGCGTCAAAGCCGTCAGAGACGGATCTCAGGACGACAAATTTGACGAATATCGACCAAAGTGCTGGAAACAGTCTGTTTTGCGATGATAGGCATCGTTATAGAATAAGCGTTGTCGATATTGTTTGTCACTAGGTCGTCTGATGAAGCTACACACTCGGCCTGGTGGTTTTGGTGCGGTCGTTGAAGCATTACGGTCAGCATCGCCTCCGTGGCCAATTGGTCGCTGAGGAGATCTTCCAGTGTTACATACATCATATCAGTGCCTGAACACGAAGTATGTCCGCCTTCGTAAGACACGACTCCCCATGAACCTTACTAGAATGTAGAATAAGCTTGGGCTTTTCTCCAATTAGGTCTTGTTAGCTGCAGGACAATGTTAACTTGTATGGTCTATCATTTACAACGCTTACAATATTCATATATGTAAAAATTCAAGTAGAGAAGATAGGGATCAGAAACTGGAGATTTGGACAATAAGTCTCGTTGTTATGTCTCCAGCGAAATCTCGGTAGAATATAATCTCTTGGCGCAATTGCCATGGCAACGAGACAACCAGCAGTACGCATACCACTGACGTCCCTCAAGCTCGCCATCACAGTTCCCTCTGAACCGTATGTCAACTAAAAGCGACGTGGACAACACTATCCCATAATGCCTCATTTCTCACCTTCCAAGCTCAACATCGATACACCGCTAGTCGCGCAGAACCCCCCACTTGACACAGATGCACCTTCCACCTACGAAGTCCTCAAGTCCTTCAAGCCCACCATGAATCGCTCATACATGCACGATACTCTCCGAAAGTGTTTGCGAACCTCTCACAGCGACCCTTCCACAAGGGTTTCAAGCGCTTCGACCCTTTGCGAAAACCTGCACCACCAAGGCTTTGTCAAACTCTGGGACCCCTTCGCATGCTATACAGATTCCCTCATCGAGCATCGATCAACAGAGATCCCCTTAGACGGCCAGCCAAGCAGCAGAGCCTGATTAGAGGACCATATACCATACAAGAGGAGGAAAACAGAGCTTAATTTCCACACTCGGGGTCGCGTTCGCTGGCTACAGTCAGGTCTAGATCCCGATGGGAAGAGACGAAGCTATATACCTGATTTTTGGTCCAGATGACGCTTACCATGAGGTATACGTCCTGTGACATAGATATAGCCATGGAGGGTGTAAATAAGTAGACTCGGTCTTGTAAATGATAGCAATATTCCATCTGGAATATATCTGTTATCGAATATACAGATTCTCTATAATTCTTTCGTGATTCCATTTTCTGGCTTTCTTCTAGAATGCCAAATCACCAGGTACCGAGTTGGCCCCGGAACGATGAAGGCTCCTGGCCACTCACAGTGGCGAACATCTGACTACCCCGTTTGCTCAAGGTCCTGAATCTGAGGATTCGGCGGATATTGCGGAGAGTATCATTGCGGTTCCCGGCTCCTTTAACGACGCTTATTCGAATGTTGGGACTATGTGGATCAAGTTAGGATTGGCAGTTCGAGCGTTGAAGATTCTCTGCTGAGATAGCTGACGAGTGTTCGTAGCTTTCTTAATGTGGAATGATCATGCGGATGTGATGTTATTGCGAAGGGGGAGCCCTGCTGTGGAGGGGAATATGTGGGAGGCGCAGAGGCTTGTTGCTTGCTTGGTGGCTGGTGGTCTATCCAGGGTTCCTGCCGAGGCCCAGCGAAGACGAGTGTCAAAGTCGCCAGGACAGGGGATAGAGTCTCGTTAGGGTTCCTTTGGAAAGAGTATCTGTGTCTGTGCACCGTATTTGCTAGATTGCTGCTGCATGATTTAGGCTTGATTCCGGGTTGCTGTTACAATGCAATAGCGGTGTAGCTGGAGTTTGCAGTAAGGGGACCTGCCCAAACCTATTTATGGAGCCATAGCATAGGAGCTGTTGCCTGATTCTTTGGAAGGAGAGTACTAGACGAGGGCTTCCATGATCAAAAAGGCTCAGGAACTGGTAGGGAGGGCCTGTTCGCTCCCAGCAAAGACGGCCTTTTCCCAGGTACATTTGACCCCAGCTCCACATGCTCCAAACCCCGTTTGATAACAGCAACTTCGTCCCTCTTGACGAACAGAATGTCCCCGTTGTTCGCCATCCCAAACATGAGGTCAGCGTTCGTGCTCAGCCAATCGGCCGGAAGGAAGAAATGACGCGTGAAGTCGTCGCCTCTGGGGTTCTGTAGATTCGCTGAGCAAATCCAGGTGCTACTATGAAGGAACACCAACTTCTGGCCGCGCTCCCCAATGAGCGTCTTGACTTGGTCGGCCAGGGAGCGATATTTTGGAATGGGTGCTGCGCTTTCTGACAATGCACTGAAGTCGGAGCTGTCCCAGAGCATCAACTTGGACTCCGATTGTGGTTTTGACGAGTCGCTGAAGGTCGTGGCGACGACGGTGCCGTTGAGGCAAGATATTATGGATCGGATGGAAAGCTCTGGGAGTATGCTGCCCGTAAGAAGTATTCCCTCTGCACCTGTGAGCCGTTGCAATGTCTGCCAGTCATAGACATGCGCGATGTTTTTCGTTATCAAGATCAAGTGGTCCTGTCGAGATGGATGTGTTCCCCATTTGTATGACTCGCGGCCTTCCCACGGAAATTCGAATACGATCGCATTTCCGTCTGGGGAAATCGACCACAGTGTATCTTTCTTAGCTGTGCACACAAGTATCCGTGTGGATGCTTTGTTGCTCAAAACCTGATCTACTGCGACTCCTGCGCGATGATCCAACAAGGCCTCGGCAGAGTCCCACCTGTCCTCCCGTCGAACCAGCCTGTGGACCATTATCCGACTGGAGGAGTCTATGCTGCTAAGCGCGTGGGCCTCTTCGTTTAGGTAGAGGGACAAGATTGAGACGCCGTCGGCATGGCTAAACAGCTTCTGGCCCTGTCGACCAGACTTGGTCTCGTACAGATAGACTGACCCGTTCTCTTTGCCACAAAACGCCACCCCATCCTTTCCATGACACACCAATGAAGTGATTAGGTTCACATCGTCGGAAGACTCCAAGCTGACTTCCTGAGCTGCTGTTGAGACGGAAATAGTATCGCTATTCTCGTCCTCAGCATCCTGCCTCAGTAGAATTGTGGGATCCCAAACTCGACACTGCGAACCTCTAATGTCGAGCAAGCGATGGCTGTCTCCATTGAATGCCAGTTCTTGAATACCATAATCATCTGAATTGATACGATAGAGAAGTTTTAAAGTCTCAAGGTCAAAGAGTTGTATCGTACCGGTAGAGTTGCCGCAAGCCAGTGTACGTCCATCAGGGGAACAAGCAAGTGTCTGTGCATTAGCCAGCGTCGTTGCCCTGACCGTGCTCTCGGAGGTATCAAACAATACTAGATCTCCGTCGGAGTAGGAGGCGGCGAGCAAGTACGAGTTTGATAATTGGCCGAAAAGCAGCCCGATTGCGCCCGGGCTACTATTTCGTGGCCCGCCAGGAGAGCGAATACCGGTTTCTTTGCAGTACGTCTCGTGGAGAGAGTCTCTTGCCAGATTCCATATCAGTATATCTTGACCCCTGTAGACTACAGCCAGGAGACTTGATTCAGCACACAAAGCGGCAGCTATTGGCCGACGGAAAGCGTGGTGATTAGGGCCCTCAAGGTCTAGCGTCCAATCTGCAGAATCTCTAAGAGCACCAGTGACAAGATCCCAGATCATCAAGGTATTATTGCGTAATGCCCCAAGGAGGAGTTCTTGTTCTTCCATGAATGCAATTGTCAAGCACTGTTGCGCTATTTCGAATTCCCATAACTGATCCCACGAGGAGGTCTCCCACATGCGGACTACTTTCAGACCAGTTGAGGCAAGAATATCAGTCCTCTTCCCGAAACGCAGAATCCTCACTGCTTCATGATGCTGTAGTGCTCGAGTTTCTTGACAGGTTGTCTCGTTGTAGACTACAATCTTCCCGCTGGCCGTGCCAATTGCGAAGTACCTGTCGCAACAGGCCAGGGCTGAAAACCGCTCAGATGTGTTTCCGATAGTGGATAGGCAGTCGTCCCAAGTTGTACCAGATAATCCAAGGACAGAAATCCCGCGTATAGATTCCCCAAAGTGTTTTCGAGGAGCTGTCTCGGGAGGGCAGAAAGGTGGGATGAGGCGGAAGATAGATGAAGGAGACGACACCAAATTCTTTCCAAACTTCGTCACAAGTCTGACAAGATCGATAGCCCAAGAACCTAGAAGCGCTACTTCTTTTCCGAAAGGCGATAAGTGATGTGATCTCCGTTTCAGGAAATTCTCAAGTACTTTCCCTGTTTGAATCAAACGATTGAGGTCGGAGTGTATCGCAATATATTCGATCCAAGCGAGCACGTTCGAAGAACTCAGAAGTTTGGCCAGTGCAAACATTACCTCATCGTCCGTTGAAGACACATAGGCGATGTGCTCGAAGAACGAGTTGCACGCGTATGTTACAAATGGACACCGTTGCTTAACAACGTTGCTAGCGCTAAGCCTTCGATGTGTTGGGCCCTGCATTTCCTTCCCATTGAGGTATTGAAGACAGGTCATGAGTAGCCTCTTATGGCCTGCTTTCCCATCAATTGCGAATTCTGACGGACTACCGGCCCGTAGCAGGAAGTCTCGGGCTGTTTGGTGTACCAGCTGTACTCGGGACTGCGTGTCAACATAGACTAATTGGCCGCAGCTTGATACAATCGATCTCTCAACGCTGTCTATGCTGTCTTTCATGTCGATCTGAAGTGCGTGGTATAATTCAGTCGTTGTGAGGGGTTGAGCTGAACAGACCGTCCAGGTTAATATCGCTTTAGCGAGCTTTTTACCGTAAGGTGCGGTCGACATGGAATCAAGAATCCGGGAATAGAGTTCGTTCATATCAGACGGGACTTCCTCAAGCACCTGGCGGATCTCGGCAGAGGTATGGACACGTCTCAATTCCTGAAGAATCAAATTAACCCATAGGAAACACCCACCAGACTTCGTGAGTATCTTAGTGACCATGTTCTGCTGAGCCTCCTCGTCAATAGACGGAAGTTGATCCATGTTGGCTTCAATGTAGAGTTTGATATCCGACTTCGTGTCGTTCTCTGAGATATCTTCACATACCACCCTAACTCTTGGATGAATCACTTGCCTATGTGATTCAAATCGATCGCGAGAAGTAAGAAGAACTCGAATTGAGCATACCTCCACAATTTTAAGAAGTAAAGGCACCAATTCCGAATCGGCTTTGCATTCATCCAGTGCATCAATGACCCAGTATTGAGGTCGGACGAACTTTATCCTGAGGATACCTTCCACAAATAACTTGCGCCATATCGTCCGGTAATCAGCTTTGCACAACTCATCGTCTTTTTCACAGATCTCAAGCACGCTCTGAAGGACGTCTGGATGCATGTGGGCCATCTGCCAAGCCATCGACAGGAGGAAAGCATTGATAGCCGTCTTCGATCTATTTCGGTAATCAAAGAAGTAGAAGCTCAGGTCCCGATTCATATCCTTAAGGTAATGAACGATCTTGCCACTTAGAATGGTCTTTCCACTTGCAGGCTTCGCACTTATCCAGTACATCTGCGTATTCGGAGAATCCTTCCAATCTTTGAAGCTCGTCTTTTTCACCAGCCATTCACAGGATCCTCCCATACGCATAGCGTCGATGTCCAAGAAATCATCTTCCGGTGCGTCTGACACTCCGAGGACGTTATCGAGTAGACGATGCTGCTCACTATTAAGTTCGCGCGTAGCAGAAATCGCATGGTTTCGAAAACTATCGATCGTCGAGGCGAGGGCATTCCGGACGGTCTGGTAGTTGGGGTTGGTCTGTGCAGCGAATTTGCAGACCTCGCGATGATTTGCGTTGAGATACGCAGTGCGCTCGTTCGCGTAGCCCAGAGTAGCCATATCTTTGTCCACTACGAGACTCTTTCCGATCCCATAACTCGTCGGGAGTGTCTCATAGAACGAGTAGAGCTGTAAGTCCTGACAGTATTGGGGAAATTCATCGTTTATCGACTGCGTTGCGATTGAATTGCGATGTAGGTCTGCAACAAACGGCCTTGCACCAGAGGAGACGCTCAAAATCTTTGTCAACAATTGAGCAAGATCGGCTCCTCGGTGGGGCGTTGCTAGGAATAGGATGGATCGAACCCGCTGAGCCAGTGACAGAAAATCTTCCTTTTGCTTCGCCAAAATGTATGCCCTTTTGATCACAAGTCCTCCCATGCTGTGGCCGACGAAGACGATTGGAGCCTAAGGTACATGTCAGCAGTCTGACACCTGGGCCCAAGACAATTGAGAGTCCTGTGGCACCCAAAAGAAATCGAAGGGAAGCCGCTTACACCGGAGCCATGAGGGATCAGGGGGCAATCTTGGATTGCTCCAAGCAGGGACTTGGCAAAATCATGCACATTAAGGGTGCTCTCCTTTTCCCAGTTGGAATCGTACCCAAAACTGTGTATCCTCACATCTTGAAACCCGGGGTCATGTGGCAACCATTCTTGAGGCCAGTAAAGCGAGCGATCGCCAGACTTTGTCCATGTGCTGCGAGATCCCCCTCCCAGACCATGTACAAACACCAGGTCGGCAATGGCAGAAGTAGATGGATCGTAAAGGGTATTGAGTCCGAAGGGTCCTCTCGCGTCAGTGCTTGAATCAGTACCGCCGTCGCGCCTGGAGAGAGTGCGTGCGAGAAAGGACCGATTAGAAGTAGATGACAGTGATTTCTGGCTCTTCAAAGTGTCCATGCTGTACGCACTCTTTCACCATTGGCAGCGTCAGGCGCAATCGGTTTTGGGGATGCGGCAACCACCTGAGGTGATGGCAGCAGTCATAACGTTTAGAGGGAAGTGGGGGGTATTTGCAAGATCGAGCACCATTGACCAAAGCCATCAATACGATCGCGAAACAACGGTCATCATGGTGGTTAAAGAGATTCTTCAGCGTGGTTTAGGTGAGGGTGGAAAAAGTCGAGGTTGGAGGATGATTCGTGGATAATGTGGAGCTGAATCCAGGTGATGACTCTGTCCAATTGGAAAAGGCTGTTCTTCGATTATCCAGGGGAAGTTTCGACCGCATGTTTAGTTTCACTCTTCCTCTTCGGAGTGTATCAACTACACGTTCATCTTATCTTTAGATCACTGGTCAAGACTCAATACGAACATTGCATGATTATATAAATCTTCACGGCAATTGAAGCTGAGAAGCAATTGCCAGGCACACGACAGCGCAATGCCCTGAGTAGTAAGAGATCGGCCCCTACTCGGTAAAAGGAGCTCGATGGAGGCAAGATTCGAGGGGCGTGCATTAAATTGATGTTTTGCTAATTCTTCCTTCCGAGGATACAAGGGTAGCAGCCTTGATTGATCGGCCTGGAAGCTAGTGCGGGGAACGTAATTCTGGGTTCCGCTGCCTGTAGTGAGGTGATCCAAGGCGATCTGCAGGAGGGCTCCGTCAGAGCTGCCAACAAAACACAAGGTCCGTGAGAAGCCAACAGCCACATTGTGATAACGATGCAATGATGCATAGCAACCCCTCAGAGGGCGTATCGTTGGTGTTTCTCCGGCCGAATAGGCGCCTAGGGTAGTGGCCATTCCATCGACGGCGCTCCTTCCTCATTGGCTAGTTCTAGTCGGAGGGAAGATGAAAATTGCAAGGCTGTTCGCCCGGCCTCTTTAAATCCCCATGGTATGTATGAATTTTTCATTTCTCAATAGTATCGACGCTGTAGCCGTATATACACATATTTTATCAATGGTGCAAACAAACGATCCGGAGCCTGTTTGGGATAAGCCGGTTGACGTCCCGGAAAAATGGATTCAGACAGTGGACGACAATGTATATGAAAGCAAGTCATTGCGACCGAGAGCCAGCAATGACACAGAATCTGACGACAACAGAATTACCGTCAGGCTCGCAGGTCAAGGGAATATTTCCCTATGGAGCTAGTTACTGGACACGGACAGCCGAGATCCAGACAGAGCAGGCGGATGGGGCTCCACTTTCCTTTTTTCTCAAGGTGACGCAGCATGAGACTGGGAAGGCCATGGTCTCTGGCGAATTTGTCTCCATGAGGTCGCTCCACGATACACTTCCGCATCTCACCCCTATCCCTTTTGCCTGGGGCACATATGCCGCCGATTCGAACGTCCACTTCTTTCTGTGCGGATTCGTAGACATGACCGACGACCTTCCAGATGTCCAAGCACTGGCAGCATCACTCGCCGACTTACACATGAAGGGTTTGTCACCGAATGGCAAATACGGATTCTCGGTGCCGACTCTCCAAGGCACAATCCCTCAATATACCGCTTGGACTGACTCATGGGAGGAGTTCTTCTCCAAATCAATCAAACTCGTCATGAAGAATGAGGAAAATTCACAGGGACCAGATCCGGAAGTACAGCAGCTCTGTGAAGCAATCTTGACTAAGGTTATCCCTCGATTGCTTCGACCTTTGGAAACTGGAGGCAGGAGCATTCAGCCTCGTCTTGTCCATGGAGACATATGGGATGGTAATGTTTCGACAGACGTTGCCACTAACACACCCGTCATCTTTGACGCAACGTGTATATATGCTCATAACGAGAGTATGTCATTCATCATGGCCTCCTCCGCCCATTCTAACAAAGGCAGTTGAACTTGCACCACTGCGGCCAGTCAGACATAGGATGGGAAAACCCTATGTGAAGGAATACTTCAAGCACTTTCCAATCTCTGATCCAGAAGAGGACCAGGATGATCGAAATGCTCTTTACTGCCTGTGAGTAATAATCCCTGCAGGGGACTGGCTGATTGAGATTATGTGCAATCATCGCTGACCTTGTATATAGGCGCTGGGATTTAAACTGCTCGACCTTATATCCTGGGAACCTTCGGTACCGCAAAATGTAAGCGCGCGTCGTACATGGAGTGCTGCCAGTGGAATACTAAGAACATTGGCAGGTGTGTTGATGTTATGCGGACTCTTGTTACGAAATACCCGGACGGGTATGAGGGTTGGGCGAAAGAGAAAGAGGAAGAGGTCGTAACTAAATGAGGTGACTGTAGGTGAGTATGGTATAGTAAAGTCGGAGCCCGATATTCATAAGATTAGAAACTTCCGACTGTACATCAGATATCGTTTCAGATATCCACTTATGACCCAATGATGACTGTTTATGAAGTACGTTTGTGCCCAGGTGGTGATGCAATGCCAGACAACAACAGGTACCAGCCAGGTTACATTGATAGAGTTACCTTCAGTGATAGCTCCTCAATACTGCTGCGAGGATCTCTATGAGCTGGAGAGCATGACTGTCTGCTAGGGCCACGTAGGTTGTCTTCGACTGTGAGGACTGTTGTGGACCATGAGCGACGTCTGGCCCGAACCGCGGTTAACCCTAACCCTAAGGCCACGGGTGACTTTCTAGAGGAAACCATCTCAACCATCTGTCTGTCATGTTTACGGGCGTGGGCAGTCGACTTGTCTGGTGAAGGCTGTCATGCGTATTCTCATGCTCGCGCCACCATTGATAACCTCGTGTCGCGGGGTGTTCAAGGTAGCCCGAGCTTGCGGGGAACAAGCGGGGATGGTCAGGTATAAGAAACAACACGAATTCCTCGCCATACAATAGAGTTACACAACCTCCACTGACCTTTTCTACTTCTCACGCTCTCTGCCGCGATGCTCGTGTCGACCCCCGCAGACAGAGCCCCTTCAAATTCTGAGGAGGATGTCCCAACAGCGCAGCCCAAGTCGTCTTCACCTTCAAGAACAGCACCGATATGTACAACCCTTCCAGAAACCAACGAGCCACCCTCTTCGTCGTCTCCAATCCCCTACACTACCTTTACATCTCGTCATAAGCGCCTACTGACCACCATCCTCATTCTAACCATGATCGCATCCCCCTTGACAGCCACCATCTACCTACCTCTCCTCCCCCTCCTCGCGACCCGATTTGACGTCTCGAGCCAAGCCATCAACCTCACCATAACAATCTATATAGTCTTCCAAGCTATTTCCCCGCTCCTCTTCGCAACCGCCTCAGACACCCTTGGCCGCCGTCCTATCTACCTGACCACCTACGCTATCTACACTGTCGCCAGCCTCGGCCTAGCCCTCAACCAGCACAACTACGTCGCCCTGCTCGTCCTGCGAGCGCTACAAAGCCTCGGCGCGTCCGCTGTCCTCGCAATCGCGTTCGGCGTCGTCGCAGATGTGTGCCCACCCGCTGAGAGGGGAGCCATGTTGGGGCCCACGCAGGGAGCGGCGAATCTAGCGGTGTGTTTGGGACCTGTAATTGGGGGCTGGGTAGCGTTGGCCAGTGGAGGCTTTATATGGGTGTTTTGGGCGTTGGTGATCTTCGGGGGTACGGTGCTTGCCCTAGTAGGGGTGGCGCTGCCGGAAACGGCGAGGAATGTAATTGGGAATGGCAGCGTGGAAGTAACAGGGTGGAGGAGAACTTGGTGGTCAATTGCATCGGCTTGGGTGGGGGAGGGGCTGAAGAAGAAGAAGAAGAAGAAAAGAACGATAGATGAGGAGGTGATGGAGAAGGGTGGTGAGACAACGGGGGAAAAAAGTTCCAGAAAGGGAAACGAGCGAGAGGTAGGAAGCAAAGAGAAGTTCAAAATGGCAAGTCCTTTAGCCGCCATTCGAATCATCTTCTACAAAGACACAGCCCTCGTCCTATGGATGGCCGCATCCCCATACGCGGTCTGGTATTGCGTCCAGGCTTCCATTCCCTCAATCTATAGAGACACCTACAACTTTAACGAGTTCCAAATCGGACTCTCCTACCTCACAGGCGGAACCGGCACTGTCCTCGGCGGGTACCTAAACGGCAAGCTCATGGATCGGAACTATAGAGTAACTGCCCACAGCATAGGCCACACCATCGACAAAGTCTCCGGCGATGATCTAGTTAATTTCCCTATCGAGACCGCCCGTGCTCGAGGCTCGTGGTACCTCTTAGCAGCCTACATAGGCGCTCTAGCCGGCTACGGATGGTCTGTCCAAAGCCACGCCCACGAAAGTGTACCCTTGATCTTACAGTTCCTGCTTGCCACGCTCTGTACATCCTTCCAACAGACGTTCAACGCGCTGCTCGTAGACATCTTCCCCGCGAGTCCCAGCACGGCTGCTGCGTCGAGTAATATTACACGCTGCATGTTGTCGGCCGCCGCGGTTGCGCTTGTTCAGCCTCTGACCGATGCTCTGGGACGAGGCTGGTTCTTTGCATTATTGGCCCTCGTGAGCGGTGGGGGGGGTTTATTCACCAATTGGGCGATCAACACGTGGGGAATGCGATGGCGACGTGAAAGGCTGTCGAAGAGTAAGAACGTTTCAGCGAAGGATGAGGAGGTGAAGACTGCAACAGAAAGCCGCGCGATGAGATCGCACATTGCAATGGAAGCCCAGAGTCCCCAGGGTGAGGTTGGAGCTAATTAAGCACGGCAAATTGCGAAAATACCACACTTTTCCGGCAAAATTGCAAAACTGCCACACCTGCATAGCGGGGTACCGAAGGCCCCTTAATCACCAGGAATAGGTCCTTAAACGCCTTGCACACAGGCACATCACAGCAGCCCCGCACGGTAGCCCCCGCACAGGAGTTCCCAACATAGCAGCCCCCATACATGAGTCCTTAGCAGGTATGAATGAGGCTCGTAGACCTCCTAAACGTCACCACTATGAATTATGAAATCCAAATGTTTCGGGAGCAAATGACGACCTCCTAGGAAACCTACACTAGAGTATAGGGAACTGATCCAGGGGCATAAGTATGCAAGTGTGGTGATTTTACAATTTGGGGGTGGCAGTTTTCCAAATTTCCTAGAAAAGTGTGGTGTCTTTGGAATTTGCCGAATTAAGGAACATATCATAATACTTCAAGGGCGCTAAGGGGGGTTGCGAAGTGGACGCATCTTTATGTGGCCAGACAGTTTCCTTTCCTACTACGCATTCGAGGAAGTTCTGAGCCGCTTCGTAGGAGTAACCTAGCTCAAGTCAGGAACAAACCAAACAGTCCCGAGCATGAACCGAAGGAGCGAAATTTTCTGGCCTTAGCTCTCTAGGAGATCCAGCATCCGCTTTGGAACCAGGCTACTCCAATGACACTCTTTGCAATGAGTCCTGAAAGTTATGTCTCTTATGGAATAGCTGTATCTATCCCGAGGAGCTATAGCGCAAGTGGACTACTCGATAGGGTCAACGACTGAATGGTCCAGTACGCTGGCTCAGTATTGAGTAAGTTCACGACGACACCACATGAGTTTGGAAATCTAGTCACTGATATTTTCTCAATTGCAGCAGCATAGGAACGAGAATGACCGGTAAGACACTAACAGCCTCCCCAAGACCTGCGTACTCTGGAGGCAATCTCACTTTGACAAAGGCACCTGCAGCAAACAAGATCGCAACGACATTGTAGAATGCAGCCCAGACGAAATTGAATACTACTATTCGCCAGGCATCCAAAGATATGTCTATGAGCAATAGCACCCCCGACAGAGATGGGCGAGTGAGGACGGCGTCACCTAAACCGCATACAGCGAGGGATCCGTCACTAATGTCCACGCCGATATCTGCCTGAGCAAGAGCTGCTGCGTCGTTGATCCCGTCTCCACAGAAGAGGACTGTACTTCCCGTACGCATTGCTTTCATCACATATTTCTGTTTCTCCAGAGGTGTACATCTTGATCTTACATTTTTTTGAGGGATGCAAAGCTCCTTGGCGACCTTTTGCACTGCGCCAACCTCGTCGCCGCTCAGAATAGCGACGCAGATTCCACGCTCGCTCAGACTATCGACTACCTCCCTGGCATCACGGCGAAGTGTGGCGGCCAAACCAAAAGCGGCGACCAATTTTGCATTCATACTGACGCAAAGGACAGTGAGATCTTTTGAGAGGAGAGATTGCACAATGGGTTCAGTTCCCATTTCAAGCCACCGCGCGTTCCCAACGCGTATTACTCCACCATTATACGTACCTTCTACACCCTTGCCAACTGCAGAATCCACACCCACTACCTCAGCGGGTTCGATCCCCTCTGCTTCTAGGTGCTTTGCTACGGCAGAAGATACTGGATGGTCTGATACACTGGTCAGAGCAAGGACACAGCTGGCGACTGCCCATTTAGACCCCGAACAATACTCTTCGCTCACAACCGACAACGAGCTCTCTGTCAAAGTTCCCGTCATATCGAATATGACATGAGTCACGCTGCGAAGTCGCCTCATTACTTCTGCAGATTTGAACATCACCCCATATTTCGCACCCACACGGCCGGCAACGATTAGGACCATAGGCACTGCCAGTCCTATTGCGCAGGGACACGAAACGACCAGGACCGACACAGCATAGGGTAGCGCGCTCAATATCGCGGACCCAGCCGATTGTTTTCGTATCGAGATGCCAATCGTAAACCAAACAGCTAGAGTCAGCATAGCGAGAGTCCCGATTGCTGGCGCGATCCATTTGGCGACCTCATCTGCAATATGTTGAGCTTTCGGCTTGGACTGTGTCACACTTTCGACCATGCCAGCAATGTCGTCGATAGTATTTTCACCGGGTAATCGTGTCAGCTTCACCAGGAGGGTGCCTTCATGGTTGAGTGACCCAGCGATGACAGATGAGCCAACACCTTTCTCCACAGGTCGAGCTTCGCCTGTAATTATCGACTCATCGACCTCCGATGCCCCACTAACGACAGTACCATCCGTGACTATTACATCACCAGCTTTCACTCTAAAGATGTCATCATACTGCAACAACCGGATGTCAATCTCCTCCTGCTTCCCATCTACAGGATCTGACGAATCCACGAGAAATGCGTACCGCGACTGCAAAGGCTTCACAGATTGTGACCTGATAGCTCTGTGGCACGCGAAATCGCTCAACAGCCTTCCAGTCGTTATCAGTGTGATGAGTAAAGCGCTAGTCTCGAAATACACTGCTATTGCCAGCTTCTTTCCCTCTACCTCACAGACAAAAGCCACGACGGGCACACAATAAGTGATCGACGTGCTCAGCACGATCAACAAATCCATTCCGATCACTCGCGCTACGAACAGATCTCGGAACGCACGAGGGTAGTAAGGTCCCGCGATGACGATCTGAATCACAGTCGCCAGCGCAAGGGATATCGCCCCGTAGGTGATTGGGTGCGGGGGTAGTGGTGCCCAGACCAGAACCAGCAGTGGGATGGTGAAAACCCAAGATATCGTCGTCATGCATACTACATCCATTATACCCGTTGGTATCTCATTATCAGATGGTGGACGGGCCAACGTGACTCCGCCGTCAAAGTGCACATTCAGCGCTCGGAGAAGCTGCCGCGCTCCTATGATCTTGGCATCGTATTTGACGGCGAAAGTGTTCGCTTTCAAGTATGTCACATCCGTCACCCCGGCTGGCAGTAGGGCATCCTGGAATTCTTCGGAGACCTTGGGGACTACAACTTCGAGTTCCCGCATTCCTGGTCTGATTCTCTCGCACTTGAGTCCTGTAGCGTGTCGAACGCTATGAATGAGTTCTTGAGCCGAGACTATGCTGGTGTCGATGTCGAATTCGGCTTGAAGTTGCATGGTGTTCATCCTGAGGTTGCGAATCGAGGGCATGGACTCGAGCGCCTTCGTGATCTGGCCGGTACATCCTGGACAATTGGAGCCGTGGAATTGAAGCACCATGTGTTCAGCGACTACTGGGGCTGACTCGATGTCTGTGACATTTGGGCACGTCGTATTTGCTTCGATTGTGTGAACATGGCGGTCAGAGCAAGAATTCGCCGAACTGCCATGTGCTGTCAATTGTTGCGAAGGTGGCTTCTCCTGCTCTTTCCACAGCACCTTGCTGCAGGGACAGGAACACATTCTGTTCGCTCCTGACAATCCTCTCCTGTATCATCGAGATGAACAATATCACAATTCTCAATAGCGTTCCATCAAGTCTCCCCTATTTCTCATTCTGCGCAAGAAAACACATGAAAACATGCTTCACCAAAACCCCCCTTCCTCATCCCTATCCTCTCCCTCTCCCACTTCCGCCTCGCACCTCAAGGGGTACACACAGCATCGATCTCGTCATGCGTCAAAGCGCGCAACAGGCATATACACCATTCCATGCATGTTCCCCAGATTTCTCATACGCAGTATTGCAAATCATGGCGCGTGCGTGGACCGAGCGTTGCGGCTACAGGCAGTTGGTGATGGAATGCATGCTGCATGCAGGCGGTAAAAGGGGGGTGATGGCGGTTATAGGATTGTGCAGAGCAGGATGCATGCACTGCAAATTGTCATAGTCACTTATGCGGTGCAGCGTACGTTATGTAAGAGTTTGGAAGTACGTACCTTTTGTGTTGTATGCGCTGCGTGAATTCCGCATTGATGTGGTGGATGTATGTTGTAGCCGATTTTCTGCGTATACATCGTATGCTACCGGACCTATAGAGAACAACATATGTTGACGTCGAAGCCAAGGACCTGTGAATTGGTTTTAATTACTACACATGACGTACACGACATATATCTCTCGGCAGGACTGCATAGAAAGATGAAGAATACGGATGGAACCCGTACGTAGAAGAGATTGAATGGCTTACTCAACAGACCTGAGGCGCCTGCAGTGTATTTGTTCATAGCCAACACGATCTATCATTGTGAGTTGATCTTGTACAAGATTATTATGATTCAACAAGCGTATAAGAAGCGTAATAGTATTCTAAGGAGATTGATTTACTGCTACTGCTATTAAAGTACTCAGCAAGGGTATACATCAGATCCGCTAGAATACATTTGAGAGGACAGCTCATATCGCAGAATGTCCGCATTCCACATATGCGTCACGGATAGTATACGTCGTCGGTTTTTAGATAGATGTTACATGATATCATTGCAGTCTTCTTCTAAACTAAATTTTCGCTATCCCATGGCTGTAGCGGGATTGAGAATGATAGACTGGTAGCCGGTAGTTGATCGTTTAGATGTTGGATGAAGAGGGAAATATGTACATTGAGATACCTGCGAGATGGGTCTACGGCTGTCGGTCTCGATCGGTGGTAATAGATATCTATGACGCGTATCTCGCATAGAGGGTCGGTGTCGGTATCAACTGCTTCCTTGCACAAATATTGTTCGGTTGCATGCGTGCAGGGGGCCTAGAGCCGCTTATAGAAGATGCTGTAAAGCGCTATGACAGCTGCTTTTGGTGCGATGTTGCTTGATCGTGCTAGCTTGATCAAGATTTCACGGGGAGGGCATCATGTGCTTTGTTGAGTGTGGTATGATAGATGGGTGGATGTAATTGTTTGTTTAGGGGTGCAAACACGATTTTAACTAAGCATTGGCTACTTTGAAACAACCTATGTTACCACACGGTGACATTTGGAGAGGATAGATCAGTAGTCGATATCGTGGACGTCTCTTTGGTGAAAGAAAGGGAAATTCTGCGCGACTCAATCATTCTTTCGATTCTGGGCTCTTAACAAAAGATCTTGCAACTCATTCTCCTTTCTTTTGTTTGCTGGCTTCCCTGATCTCCAAAAGCTCCATGTCAGTCTGTACTATTCTTTGGAGAGGCCGCCTCTACATGATCTAGCTATTATTGACCGATGTCGGTTCATTGGCCTCCATCAAGTTCAGGGCTCTTCACCTGGTCTCTGAGCATGGCGACGCATGTCTCGGTGCTCCTTCTTGTGCTGTCCTCTCACCCTGACAAGCCGCCGCACCATTGCAAGAGGGCCGCGATAAGCATAACGCAGAAGATTAACGAGACGGATGAGTTGTCGCATTGGCCATAGCAAGATTTTCGGCCTGAACCATCCCTCGCGGGTTGGTTCTTCATCAACATTCTTCTTGTACAACCAGTTCCTAGCTGTTGCGACCAACTTCTGAGGTGTTATGGCCTTGAAAAGCTTTATCATCGACCAGAAAACGTTATGCGTGACCTCAAGGGAGCAAATGATGGTGGTCAGCGTAACCCCCAGCATCACAAGCAAGGAGACCCAACCAGGCGGCGGTCTGTTAGCCAGTTCATGTATGTTCATCCCGAAGGCAGAACAGGTTACGGATATTGGTATGAATACGAATGCAAGCTGGTTGAGCTTTGTGACGGTTTCGGCCTGGTGTATAGCTGTTCGACTCTCTCTAATCTGAGTTCTTGCTAATTCCTGCCGGACTCTCTGATCCCTTTTTTTAACTCTTGCCGAGCAGATGCAAGGGCAAAGTCAAGACAGGTTATCATACGATCCCATTCGAGACTATCCAGTTCCTCGAATTCAAGGCGGCCGCTCTCCATTGGGTCCGCTCCGATTATTGTCAGTGGTTCTCTTCTAGCAACTTCCGCTTTGGCTTTCCGGAGTTGGTCTAATAGTGTTGTGATCGCGTCCCTGATCATGCCTAACGTGTCATCACGTTCGACGATGACCCATGGCTTACCGTAGCTAGGCCTGTTCTCGTACTGGTTCATCCTAGACAAGGCGCACCAGTAGTCAACATAATTCTTGATTGACTCCTTGAAAGTAGCTCGAGTGTTTATTGCCATCCACCTTGAGATTGTTGCTCGTACAATGGTGCTGATTAGGCCACCAGTCTTAAATTGACTGGCAAGATGACGAAGGAGAGCTGAGGTTATATGTGGTACATCGCCTCTCCGAGTACCGTCTGTTGGTGTGGCACCCCTACAAGTTGGAGGATGCATTAGATCAAGTGAGAGGTTGTAATCGATGTCTCCATATTTGACAAAGCGGAGTTGTGGATACATCAGACTGATACCTTGATGTTGTCAGCACAGCAAATGACCCCACAAGAAAGCGAAAACATACATATGGGTGACCCCTGACAAGGTGTCGTAACAAATTGGAGGGAAATCCTCCTGTAAGCGATGTAAAGAAAATGTTTAACCTGCAGTCCGCAGGGAGGCACTGGATACCATTCTGTACGTAGGTAATGCCCACTATTACTTTGGTGTGCCAAGCGCGAAGTCATGTTGTAGAAATGCCTCTTAGCCAGGCGGAGATCCACGTCCTCGTCAAATGCAACCACTGATCGCTCCGTCCAATGGACCTCAAAAGGCAGTGCAACGCTGACTGCCGCAGGAGGCTCTGACACGTTCATGTGGAACCTTGCATTCGACCATTGTTCATTGCTGTCGGGATAGAAACCATCGACCTGATTAGCGGCGTGGTCTATAAGGATTTTTCGATCGCCATTCAACAATTGCTCGAGCAATTTTTCTGTTGCTTCAGGAAGGTCTTCCGCCAATACCAGACGATATACGATTTCTTCGGACTCCTCAGATTTTGTCATCTCCTCCCAAGCCTCCTCTAAAACGTCGAATCTACTGTCTATGGCCATGGTGATGAGTGTACCTTTCCGCGTCACCAATACCAGAGTCACTACATGGCCTTCATCGAATTCACCCCTAATGGGGGGTCTGCCGTCATTCATGCTTTTACCTGTCTCAGCTTGTGTGACCATTTCAGCCCCGAGGACCCTCCTTATATAACGTTAAAACCATCAGTAAATACATTCATTCAGCCCACAGACTGTCTAGAACCGTTGATGACATCGCTACTCTTGGATGCAATCGTGCCTGATATTCGGATAGGCTCACTGTTGAGCAAATTGGGAGAAAGGACCCCTACGTTCGCCCGCTCAACCTTCATGGAGTCCTCGGGCCCTTGACGGGTCATTGCAGAACAAGCGTTTTCCTCTCCGAGTATTATGCAGCTAGAGAAAGCCAAGCTAGCATCACCCATTCATTCACCAGAGTCGGCTGACGACGGTGTAGACTAACGATAAGGTGACACCCTGTGATTCTCAGTGTTTCAGAAACGAAGTGCGAGAGAGCTTGTTAGCCTGTGATATAATCAAGCATTGCGCCTGCAATTTGAGAGCGACCGCAGTGAGCGCAGTGGTAGATATCGATTGCAGGTATGTTGTGCCAAGAATGCATGGCCAGTGGTGGTGCATTGCACATGCATTGATACATTTCGAGCGGACTGTATCTAAGTGATGAGCAGTCCTACATCTTTAGCTATGCATATACTAGTCCCTCGGAGGTGGACAAGAATGTCAACTGACATCGGTCAAGGCAGACTGAACCTGCAAATGATTGAATACATGGTAAACTAACCCAAACGATCAGGACTATTGAATGAAGAATGGATTTAGCCATTTGGTGCTTACATACTCGTCTCATGTCTTGGCATCACCCGTCGGAGGTCATTGTTCTTTCTCTTACCTCTTTATTGTCTGAGTGATTTTCGAATCTTTGCCGACAAAGACGGTGATTTAGGTTCGGATTAAGAGGTGCAAGCGAGCGACAAATATCCTGTCTGAATATTGATTTGAGACGGATTCCTGATAACTGTGCCCTCTGGTTGCCAAGACTAGAACCTACTTAGCTTGACCATATATTCAATGTCTTGATGGTCGTGTCACTGAGACTGATGTGATTTCGAACCCCTACTCCAAGAGTAGCAAGAGTAGTAATTGATCCACTCACGCATGACCATTCGTTTGAGTGTTGCATACCAACACTGGGGATTTTCTGCATTGCGGATTCTCGCATTATCGGCATTGACACCGACCGTGATTCGACTAGGGTATTGCAGCCATTGTGACAGAGTGATGTTTGTCATCCTGAGTTCGCACATGTCTAGCATATGAGCTGCGGAGCTCGTCACATCGGGACACTGGCGGCGCTAGGATAGATGAACAACCGCTGTTTACCAGCTAACTTGTAGGGGACGTTCAAATATGGGCATCGGAGGACGAAGGCCAAAACCATGCAGTGACAACAGTAAGACTGCCGAGAGCGAGTGGCAGTCCTAATATGCCTATTGTGACCTTCCTCGCAAGCGTCCTATGCTCCTCGTCCATGGTATGACCCTGCGCTCTTAACCCTGCCTGAAGCATGTCTGGTGTCGTGGGGCTGAGCTCTGTGAGGAGATGGCCAAGCGAGGGACCTGATAAGGAGGGTTTATGCTTCGCAGATGCAATCGATGTCTCATCAGCACTTGCACGTGGCTTTCGGGACGAGAGGTAGGTGTGGGCAGTGGTAAAGCGACGAGAGTGGAGAGCGCGATGGTGCAGAGCTTGGGGACGAAAGTTGAGCATTGGTGATGGTGCCATGGACTTCAGAGACATGATGCTGGCGATTCCTGTCCTGTGCAAGTGTTCGGCTGAAGACTTCGCATAACCATATGGTACCTTGTTGAGAGAGGACGAACCTCGGAACCTCGAAAGTCATAGTACTTTAGCTAGCTCCAGAATATTCCAGCTTTAAGCCTGTTCTACAGTAGCGCCTTGGCAGCAATTTTGTAGTAATATTATTAACATTTATCCTTATCTAGTAGAATAATATATTTCGCAACGTGATCTTGTATTGATGTCCGCACCAGCAGTTTCAGGAGACCCAGGTTGTATGTTTCGAACGAGCATCCAGATCAGTAAGGAAAACATTGGTCAAGACTAAGCAGGGTAAACAATAGTGTGGTTGACCTTGATGGGTAACATCCAAACCTCATGATAATCATCACTGGGTTTTAGATCCTGTATCTGGCGCTGCTGTCAGTGTTTTCGTCACTTACGGAGTACATCAATTTATCTCAGGTACAAGAAGACCCAGGACTCCGAGGGAATGAATACCCCCGATCTCCGACGAATACTTTTCGCTAGAGGTGTTGAGCGTGGACAGCGATTGCCACCACGAAGCTGACCGCATACAGATCGACTGTGGCTTCACAAAACTCTTTCTCCAGCTCATTAAATCCAAGGAAGCAGTAAACGAGGTGAACTTCTCACGGCGAACCTCTAGATATCATTGACCGAGATGTTGGGATTTGGGTCTCAGGGTTTGTACCACCAATCCAATTTCGAGGAATATACAGCAATGCATTTATCACCGCATTCTGAAGGTCTACGACAATGCGTCTTTCGACAAGCTTGTCAGGCCGAGTCCCGAGCTACAGCAATCCGGCCTTCGAATCCTTCCGAAAAAGCTGCCGGTGAAGAGCCAGGACGGAAGATCCTCGAATCCTTGTCATCTAGGGTGATTTTTCCATCCTGACTTCCGGAAGGTACCAGCCAAGGCTGTTTTGAAGTAATGCGAACAAGTACATAACATTATCTGATGAAAGGCAGGATATTCCGGCTTACGATTGGAATTCGTTTCAGAGTCAATATGGATGTAGACAAGAGTGTTATTTGGTCTGAAATATATATTTCGAAGTATCTTATTGCGTTCGAGGATTGTATCATTCATACCTACTGATGAGGGGTAATTGGACTAGCGTTGGAAGGATGTATTTAGGGAGGGAAATACCCCTATTCTTCCTACTCTTTAGCAACCCCCATAGTAGCAAGACAATATCAGACGACAAGACTCATCCTACCTTTTTTCCTACTGTAATCTCTTCGAACACTGAAGTTTCATCTTCGCATGGCATCATAACATTTAGGTTTCTAAGTCGTCCGTGTACATTAACCGCCTCCCAGTGATGAAGATTTAGATAAGTATGGAAACGAACAAGTGCTGAAGATCGCGACCTTGCCGTGATCGTGACAGAAATCCGGCCGTGATACACCATTTCAGATAGCTTGGCGTCATGGGAAACCAGCCATTCATTGAATACAACATAAAGTGCTGATTGACGATAACAGCAAGCCAACTCAATGCTAGACATCGCGAACGCGGTGTCGAGAAACAAGAGGCCAATATTATTGTTATTGCCTACAATAACACGTCAATCATGAATGCTATCCTGCCACAATCGTTAGTGAATGATACAGCTCATACACACAATAGGAAAGTGTTGTAACTTAGTGAATAGCCCAATATGGAACAATAGCAAACATCAAACACAATGCAAGACTCCTCTAAACACCATTCAACTGATTGGTACGCACGTAAATGGTGTAACCCCACATCCAGCATCAAAACGTTCACCACCCTCCGTCTTCCATCTCGGAATTGTTTAACCTCTTCATCTTCCAAGTATTACCAAAGTTCCAGCACATCTTCTCAACAATCGTTGATCCTTTTTTCAAGAAGCGCTCACCACCTAGACGCACATAAACCCAGCTTCAGAACACGAATCCAATCAACACTTTGCACCACTTGGGCTCTGCTCAAACCTGAGAACAAAGAATCCGCAAACGTCCTGTGTTTCACATTTCGAAACAGACAAAGGCAAGAGTAGTACGACGATTTTCGACCTGCCTTTGTTCGCACTGAACATCAATCGCATCCAACCAAATCTTGGAAGTGATCACTTCAACTGCTTCATCTTTCGCCAGAAAAGTATGAACACCATGTCTCCCATGAATTCACAAGCGCGCGGCGAACCTGAGCAAGACTCCCCCATCGCCTACAGCACTAGCAACACGTCGCAATCCCAATCGCCTGCTCGCGAGCCCTCAGACACAATGAACACCACCACCAGAAGCCAAGAGTCAGACACCACACCCCAAAACCCAAACCCAAACCCCACTCCCCAACCCACAACCTACGCCACAATCAGAGAAGACGACAAGCGCCGCTACGCAGCCGGCGGTCGCCCAGGCCCAGACTGGAAAGACCCCGTCGCCATGAAAACATGGCTAGAGCTGCGTTTCCCCCAAGGAACCAAAGAAGGTTCCCCCTACTATCAGTTCCTGATAACGAGCAGTCGCTTCGAAGACACCTATTGGCTACCCGGCCGAGGTTCGGAACAGGTCGTTGGTAAACTCTCGGAAAAGGAGTGGAAGAGATGGAGTAAGGAAAAGGCAGGGCTGGTTATGCATTCCAGTTGGGGGCAGGATCCGCTTTATCCGGATAGAGACAATTCGCTTTATCGGACGGCTATTGATGATCTTATTAGCTCTTATTCAAGGCCGCGACCTTTGGCACGAGAGCGTAATGGTACAGTGAATGCGGACCTAGCCGATGAGGCAGAGGGCGTAGGGACCCCTTCTGGCATGGAAGAGTATCCCGATACAGACCACGACCGATCCGAGAGCGCTCACAGCTCCAGTAAGCGAACAGCAGATGATGCCCAGCTCGATTTGGAGGAGCCACCAGTCAAAAAGAAGATCAAAGTCTCCCCAAAGTCTGCAACCTTTTATCCAAATATACATGCCATCCCCAACAATACCAGCAGTCCCATGAAGCGCAAAGCGAACGATACAGAAAGTGACGCAGACGACTCTCCAGATACGAAGAGATCTAGACGATCCCCTCGCCCCACCAGATCATACCGACCGGTGAATACCGATCTAGCCAGCCTGGTTCCTCCCAGTGATAGCATAAACAACGCAATCGAACGCGCTCCCCAATCAACATCACCACCACCCGAAGACGGAAGGGATAAGAGGCTCAAAGACAACCCAAAATTAGGCACCAAATCAGATCAAAGCCATGACGAAGAAGTAACCCACCAAGCCCCACGCCCAAATCCTCAAATCCCTCTAGACCCTCCAAAAGCCGAAAACGCAGTACCATCGCACCCACAACCAGCCAAAAAGAAAACAAATACTAAAGCAAAGAAACACACCAACCCAAACACCCCTCACCTCAAGAACGCAACCACCACACCAACCCTCGCCACCCCCCAAACCCCAGCACCCCAAAACCTCCCCACCCCACCAAAAACCCATCCCCCACCATCAAAAAATCCCCCCAAGCGTCTCTCCCCACCTAAAAAACGTCGCCACACAGCCGAAAACCCGGTCTCGCAAACACAATACACAACGAGACATCTCCGCTCCGGCGTCGGAAAGCGAAGACACACACTACCCAGTAAGTCATGGTAACATCAGATATCCGCAACGGCAGCTGACTCGACTCATCTTAGGCTTTGTACACCTGGGTATGGAAGGTCGAAAGGAGGTGCAGGTGCCTGGTTGTTTGTGATGCTGAGTGGACATCAGCCGTGGCTAGTCGTAGGAATGGAAAGGGGGAATCTTGAGGGTAGAGGGGGTGGTGATGTTTTGGGGTCTCTGTCTGGAGAGTCGGACCAGGGCGGCTGAGTCGCTTTACTGATCATGAATAGAGTGTTGTTTTCGAGTTACATATCGTAGAGAGTTGACGATAGGTCATTTTCAGTATCTATACCAAAGAAATTTCTTCCCAAAATGTGCAACCCTTCCCGTGCAAGATTTCGAGACGCGAGCACCAGCTGTGTAAAATTATAGCCTCTCGGAGGTTTGCGATGGATGCGTGCCACGCCAGCGGACACTGGTCCCGAGATCTATCTGGTCCTTGATCTGGGTTTCGTGTGCGAACGGCGAGAGAACACGTACGGACTTAGTGTAGGAGGTGCGGAAGGTCGAGTGTGATGGTAGCGTTGAGTGGAATATGTGTGAGGCACGGAAGAGTCATACCAGGAGTAGCCGGTAGGTATATGTTGAGGTGTATTAGCCATGAAGATTGAGACTTTCGGCCTAGCAGTGTGATAACGCTAGGAAGTTTATGTTTTGTTGTTTTCGGCATTTGCTGTTTGCTGATATGTTGTACTCATCATTATCCCTCTTGATGGGTCGAGACCACTGCCAATCGGGGTATACACGGCGTTATTTCATGTCCCTGGCAACTTTGGCACTGATCTCTGTGTACCTTGGTAGAAGCCCCTGAAACAAGTGCTTTGCCAGGACATGGGATCCTATAGACGAGCCCCCTAGTCATCCATTGACAGGACTGTTTGTGGGTACAACTCTCACTGAATCAAGGGCTCGAGGATGGCAACATTACTGTCACCAACACTACGGTCGCTGGCGGCTACCGTCTTGCAATGATCCTTTGAGTGATGTTGGGGAGATTCAAGCGATTCCCGCTTCTCAAACCTGCCGGCGTCGACGATTTCGCTTTGATCAGCATAGGTGGCAAGCGGCACAGAGTTTACGGGCCTGGATTCGACGTCGCGAGAGGAGTCCTCTCTTGTGAGACGGTATGGTGGTAAGAGTTTGTGGTCAAAGCCACGCCTCATGCCTCCTAGCGAAAAGTCAGCAGCGAGCATACAACTGATCACCCAAGAGGTAGTCTATTGGTCAAGAATAGACCTACGTAATTCCAGATAAATGAACTCACACAGTGGTGGCGCCCACACCGTGATAGCAACGATCTGTCCAAAATTCCAAGTCGTACTATAAATTTGATTTGCGGCAAACCAACCCAGAAGCCGAGCAAAGATGCTGAACCAATATATATAGAGGCATGAGAAAACCATGTAGAACAAAGCGCCAATACAAAGGCGAATCGCTCCAGTATCACCTGTATCTTGATGAAGGTATGGGCTTGACCATAGATCCGAGGTCCTTTGTGCTATACGTTGAGTCATTGGATACTCACACGCGTTGCGCATACGCTCTGCAAGGAACGCGAGCATCGTGAGGAAAGGCGCCAGCTTCTTGAAAAGCCACTGCATCAAGCGTTGGGTCTTAGGCCTTTGCAGGAATTTGGCCTTTTCAAGAACGAGAAGCAGCAGGACAACGAGACAGAAAGCCAGCATTCTGAAAGCTGCGTCCCCAATTGCCGACGTGTTGAATGACGAAACTGAGGAGCTTTGACTGTCGAACGGGGTATAACAAAAAGCGCCCAACTGGACGTTACCACAACTATCCGGTCCGCCAGTCGCATATGATGAGGCGAGATCGTTCAAATCAGCTGTGCTGGGTTTGAAATTGCCGATGGTCACAAGTGTTGCAACAGACAGTGCGACGCTAGACACTGACAAGGCCAGAAGATACCATGAGACCATGCCAATTATGTGCAACGTGAAGAGTGTGAAAGTGATTGGCAGGTAGCCACTAATGGCGAGAACCTTGATGAAGACATACGTATTGTAAATTTGTTGGAGGCTATTTGGCTGTAGGCCGCCTCGCCAGATCACCACTTGGGCTGCGATGTTTATTGCGACCATGAAGAAGCATTGGGCTTTCTGAAAATCCGTCAGAGCGACTGTTAAGCGTGATAGATGCTTTTGGTTCTCAATTCGGATCCACCGGGCCTTTTCGTGCGCTTTTTCGATTCCATGCTTGAGGGTGAGGGCACTACGATATATGAAAAACATCCAAGAATGCCACAACATAGTTGCTATGAAAGCGAGAAGAGCAACACCAGTCTGGATCCAGTAGGAAACGTAAACCTGTAGTATTCAGTAAGGGTAACATTGTGGAAATTGCATAATTTATATACCCCTATACCACCAATGTCTGCATTCACTTGAGCCTGAAACCTCAAGGATTCACATATCGCTCCCATAAGAAGAGAACCTTGCTCGCGGAAATCCCAGTTGCTCGGATCCCTGTATGCGGTGGCATTCTCGTTTCCAGCTCCATAGACGGTGTCATAAATAACATGGCATCCTTTTATGCTTGTACAGTAATCGGTTAGACAAGTCTGGATGAGGCGTGTCACATTTCTGTTCGACTCGGAATCATTTCTACTCGCTTGAATGCCGAGCTGTGCCACCAACGCTCTCGCAATCTGTGTCAGATTGTTCTCATAGTAGTGCGCGGCAACTTCGGGAAAGGCCATGCAATTATGTAGAGTCTCCAGGTTTGAGAACATGAACGATGTGTCTTTGCAGGAGACCGTGCAGTTCCACCGGTTAAGACTGGGTTGCCAACAGGCATCGGCAAAAAGAAAGATCTTAGTGTCGCTGTCGTAGAATTCATCATATAGCACTGAATCGTAAGAAGTTGAGAAGAGAGCATCTTGGACGCTGAATGATGATTTTGTTATTCCGAGGACGTCGAAGGTATCATTTGTGACGTGTCTGATGTCAAATCGTCCGGAAAGGTCTCCAGCGATGCTCGATGCGATATAAGGCGTCAGAAGCCATACCAGATTCATGGTATGCAGGGCCGCGGTGAGATATATCCAAAAGATACAGTCAATGCCTTCACCAATATGTGGGAGACATAACAACTCCGGAACGGGATTTGGAATGATGAGGACGACAGCACGATGATCCTTACAAATCGTCGAATATCCACGCTCACGACAGCTCAACCTCAATCCTATGTATGAGATCGTGACCGAAACAGCGCAGACATCCAAGCTCCGTAGCGCAGGAGAGTCACTAAACTGTGCAGAAAATCACACATATATGATGAGAGGAAGGGACTGTTGTGAGTGTGAGGGGGGATTTAGCAACGATGTAGAACTAATTCGAGGCGCTAAACATGCTATGGTATCCAGCGTTTTAATTGTTAGTACGATCTGCAAAGTCAGGGGAGTTGGTTGGTCCGCTCACGTAAACTAAACTAAACCTTGCTGTGGCGCATGTACTAACAATTAAAACGCTGGGTGGCTGGATACCGTAGTAGATCTTGGCACTGCTGCTAGCGCTCTTCAGCCGCTTCTCCTTCTCTGCATCCCTCGAGGTATTTACCATGATCCATATCGCGCAGCCGTCCTCGCAGCGTCATAGAGCAGACCGGCACACGCTGGTATTTGTTCGTGGTCCAAGCACTTGAACATCACGCAGAGCTTCCAGCATCACCTCCCAGCGCTGCTTTTTCGACCGGGAACAGCTTGATGGCTACCCCATCGCTGGCAAGCCTTCCGCCATCTCTTCATGGTTCTCCGTGGTCTTGAGTCATGCACAGAACTCTTCCCATACTCCTGCGTTTGCACCTATCACATTACATCGCTCCAAATTTACTGACCTAGACATATCAAGACCACTTTTTAGACTCTTCGAAACCAGAGCCGGCCTTTTCATCACGAACACCATCGGGATACCAAAGGATCTCTTAAAGAAAATATTGCACACGGCAGACTTGATGGGATGACATAGCTATACTCAAGAAGATAGACATGATCAGGGTGAAAAGTAGAAGGACCTATACGAGGGATACTCGGAGCCAAAGCAAAGCCTCAATTCGGCTTTGTGAAATTGGAAGAACCAGACCTGGTTCAGCGGTTCCACTACCGACGGTCGCTGGCTGAAGAGCATGGCTACCAAGCAACAGTAACGGAGGATGAATCGATACAAGACGATTCGACCCATGAAATATATGCGAAGGGCTCTGCGCAACGTGAACCAAAAGAGAACTTCACTGTGGGACCACATATTACCACTTGCTGAATGTCGACTCGTCCAATAACGTCCTTCGAATGAGACGGACCGATAAGGAAGAGCTTTCGAGCAGACGGTCAATTGAAGACACGGCTCGTGATCGAAAGGCATGCGTCTCTTCGATACAGGAAAACCGCGTGATTGCTTGAGACACGTTAGCATTTGCGACTGTGTTGGTCGAGCTATCCATACTGCCAAGCTTTCTTCCCAATTTGCCACCCAGGAGATTATAACATGCCAAGACTTACACCCAACATGGTCCCAATCAGCGGACGCGCAAACGCAAAGGAAATGGTTCACATAATCACCTATGGAGGGCAAAGGCTGCCTGAGCAGTGGTTACAAGAAGCTGGAGACGAGACTGCGTCCTACCAGACCGTTGCTTCACTTGAGTACTTTTCCTTTATATAATTAATAAGACGCAATTCTTCCATTGGGTGGCACAGCGTGTAAAGAGCGGGTCTGTAAAAATCAGATTCCTAACCAAGGCGGCCGGTGATGTCCGTTCGAGCCCCGCTCGGCGATTCCACAAAACATATTGAAGAACATACTCGACGCAGTGTTAAGCCAAATTTCAAATTACGCCGCTCTGTAACTCCAACATCCAAGTTTTGGCGCCTGGCCTCTCATAAACGTTGATGTCAAACGCCGAAACCCAATAAGGTAAACAAACAGCTGAATGCAGCAATTATTTTTTGGCGAATTTGAAGCAGTTTGATTTATCCTCTCACTCTGTTGGCAGTCGGGCTTGGGCGGTCAAATTTTCACCATGTTCATTTGAAAACGTTCTTCAATTCCTCTACTCTCCCATCACCTTTCTTTATCGCTAGCATCTCATACTAGTTGTTGTCGTGGAGGTTGACTCGATTCTCGCTTCATCTTCGGACCGAAGATTCCCCCCAATCAACACATACGTGAGCGCTCCAGAACCTATGCTGCATAGCACCACCTTGGCCCTCTCTCCCTCACCACTGCATGCCCCTGGCCATATCACCATTTTCGAGCACTCAACCGATTTCGATCCGAGGTCAAGGCATTGAACTCTCAACCCAGCTTTATTTGCTTCCTTTGCTCCAACCTCGTCCTGCAGAGCTCACTGCTCCGTACAGATGGTTCGCGGACCGCGACGCTTGTTATGCGCCCAACTACTTCGCAGGAACCAGCACTACAATTCTCCCTACCCGACAAAGATCTCCCTGCCGATCGAGGTCCGGACCTAAGATTGGTACTTGCCGCAACAATGTTGGAACTGAAGATCCTGCTGCAGCGAAGGTTCTCTCTGACTGCAAGAAGGTGGTTCGCGGAGAATATGTGAGATGTTGCATGCGCTGTGGATAGAGGTGAGTGAGATGATTCAGGAAGATTGACCGCGTCGCTCACATCACGCAGGTATACGAGGTCTTACGATGTCCTCTTGTACCATTACAAAATCACCCTTTCTCGATCTACAGCAAGCGGATCATCGTCTCCTTTCCTCCCCCGGCTTGATGCCTTTATCTCGAAACGATCGACCTTCCAATCATCCTTCTCTTGTTGATGCTATACCGTACCGCGCACAAATATCGGAAGGGAGATTGTGCGCAACGCGCTGACGGGACGAGAAGGAGAATATGTCATCAGGAAGGGTCTCAGAGCCAGAGCATCATGTACATCATGGGAAATCATACCAGTGAGCGCTGTGAAGTATTGCGCCTGGAAGTGTACATAGCCAACAACGTCACGAACAACTACTCCTCCTCGATCCCCGGCTCCTGATCATACATGGTGCTGCAAGCAACGGGATATCTCGCAACGTATAAGGTTAGCGCAGCCGCGGCTACCACAGACGTACAGTGAGAGCTTCGTGGTTCACTTTTGCCCACCTACCCCAGCAACGGCGTGCTTTGGGTGTTGGCAGACTGTTTTGGATTTAGTGTAGAATGTGTAGGAAGCATGGGTACTGCGGTTGGTGTATTGGCTGCTGGTTTGAAAAATGCTATGGATGTTCCTTGGTTTGGGGGATTGTTGAGGGAGCTGTGTTGGAAGGGACATGGACGTGGATTCACGAATTATGTAGTCGTTCGCTTTTTGGGTAAATTTGCTGGGATGAGGATGGTTGGGAATTCCGGCTGGTGTCACAAGGAAGGCGAATCAGGAGGGTACTCATCCAACGTTTAGGATTTTGCTCCGCCAACTTCACACTTTTCCGCCATCAGGTTTATACCTGAAAGTCAAACTCACACGCTTCCACTTCACCTCTCTCCCCTTCCCACTCCTCACAATCTCATGCTGCCACTTCCATCGACTCTCACCCCTCATAACCAACAAGCTCCTACCCAGCATCCTTACATCTTCCCTCCTTCCCGTCTTCTCGGCCTTCCCAGCCTTCCCACTCCTCACCGACCCATCAAACGGCCTCGTCAGCTCGTGAAAGCGGATCGGACACGGCGAAAGCAAACTGAGACCTACAACCGGCTCTCCGAACTGAAAATTCTCTGTGTGTGCAGAGATGCCGAGGTTTCCGGTATACTCGTTGACGATGCAGTATTGCGGTCTCGCATTATTGGGGAATATATGTGTGTCGACCATTCTTTGGATCAGCAAGGCGAATTCTGGAGGCATGGGGGGTGCCTGTAGGATCTGAGGTTTGGCGGGTTGGCTGGAGGCGTTGGGGGGCATGAGGCAGTATGTACCGCCGAAATGCATGGTGCGGCGGCTTAGGTCTGTTCGCCATTCGCATTTGGAGGGATCGTTGAGGAAGGCGAGGATGGTTTGCTCCTCGCTTGGGGTGATGAAGTTGTTGTGGAGGGTTAAGCCTGGGACTGGTGTTGCTTGGATTTCATGACATTGCACTACTTCATTGCTGATGAGTCCTTGGACTGGCTCATCGGGTTTCACAGGTTTCTGTATCTTTGTGCGTTTGGTCACTGGTACAAAGAATTCATTGATGTTTTTGCGTTTCCTAGGAGGTGGATCCATAGATGAAAGTTTGCCGTAAATACGCAACGTGCTCCTGTGCTGCATACAGAGGGATGCTTGGGCATGATTCAATTACATGTATATTTCGTGGTGAACGAGACCTAATTTAAGTATATAATTGAAGGAGGGTTTGAGGTGGCGAAAATATTCTTGACTGCATTCAGAATATATTACGGCAAGCCTTTCGTACTGTTCGATGCAGCCAAGCTCGAGCGCGTACCTTGACGGAGCTCAACTCATACCTTCCGTGCTCAGCTGAAACCCTTCACAAACAGGCACAAGAGCAGCATCCACCGATCAAGATGACTCGCGGAACAAAAACTTTTGGTATACATGATCTACTTAAACTGTCTTCCGAGGTGTTCAAGAGTCCAGCTCGCAAACCAACCCACGTCCTCATCTGCCGGAAGTCGCCCTCCTTCGCCTGATGCAGCAGTACACGCATAAATAGATCATCAGAGGCAGCAAACGGCTTAGGATCCTATGGGAATAGTTGAAAAGTCTATGGGATGATGACTAGAAGGGAATGTGTGGAGGCAAAGTTAAAGACACATGAACCTGTCGCTGGGCTGCGGTAGAAGGGATGCTGTGCACTGCGTAAGATGCAGGCTTTCGTTCGAAAATTCCCTCCTTGGGGGACGCAATTGAGGAAGCATCAAAGTGGTGCAAGGACACAACATAGAGAGTCTGTGCGGCTTGTCGGGCAAATGTGAAGCATGGGAGTCAATACTACACCATCATATCTTGCATTGAGCTAAAGTGGTAGTTCAAGATCTGGCTATCCTCATGCATACGCTTTCAGTGGATTGAAGCGGAAGAGTACGGCTATGGACGGCCACGGTGTAGGAGATTACAGTTTCCCGCTCTCAGTGCTGCATAATGGTGGATTCCTATGAACAGCTCCCCTCGTTTCCTGGGATCGATCTAGTACGGCTCCTCTTCGACAGACTCAGTCTTGCGTAACATGCCAATGTGGACATGAAGGCTCAATGTAATATCCACCTTCACAGCCTGGCACGCCGTTCACTTGGTCGAGGCGGTACGGCCCAATTCACATGCGGCAGTGTCCTTCTCGGATCTTCCTGCATGCGCTGAAAATTGACAAGTTTGCTGAAATGCTGTTCATGGAATGGGAAGGTGATCATGAGAGTACTTCTCGAGAAGCAAAAGGTGATCTTCATGATAGTTGTCCGTAGCTCTCACGCAATGCCTCCTAAGTATGCTAATTATTAGAGTGTAGAGGTGCTGAAGAGCTAACCGTCTTTGTTGGCTCTCCCTATGCAATTCGTATCCTCTTACGATCGAAGAACCTTCGCAATACCTCGTCCACCCCTTCCAGAACTGATTTGTGGATGCGTTCCCCTCATGGGAAGGCTTGGAAAATGTGCCATTCCAGATCTGTGGCTACTTCCAAAAACCGCCACATCTTTCCCGCCTCCTCGGCCTCCAAATGGTAAACATATACCTTGACCACCTTCAATGCCGGGCATAAGTCCACAATGAGGCGCACCGAAGCTTTCTCATCCTCAAGGTCTTGGGTCCCGTTGTCAGTCACGATTATGGTAGGTATGAGGATAACGTATTGCATGACCGAAAACCTTGGCTGTGCCCGGAAAAACATTTTAAGCTCCTGAGATATAGGTCCTAATACGAACGCGTTGTCGGAATAGAATATCGCAGAGGCTTCGTCGTGAACCTGCTGACAGGTGACCAAGAGCCCAATATCCTTCGTTTTGGATTCATATACAAATGAAGGAATAGGTCCGAGAAAGTATGGTTCCAATGTGTCTGTGATTATCATCAGTATTGCATTCGTTCACACATTTTTATTGACCAAAGCTGACCCCAACGTCTTAAAGGTCCTTGGACAAGGACGAGCCTATAGACGTGAATCCGAAGCTCTGCGGGCAATGAGAGGAGCCGGCATGTTTGAGGGTAGGGTGGGAGTTTGCGTCGTCCGCTCATTTTGAGATCATGGTCGGCGTTACTTGTCATAATCACTGAGGCGCCTGCGTCACCCATGTCTCACTTTCTCGTGCAATTGTGGTACCTGATATGATGTTAACAGAAGCCCCCAACCCCTCTGACGTGGTCATGCATGAGAGCACTGTACCATCAACTCAACGTCAGCAAAATGGGTCTTGGCTGGTAGAACATAACTCAAAAGTTGGCAACCGATGTTGGAGGCATTGTTCAGAGATGTGATCGAATTGTGTGATTGAGATTGATAGGCACTAGTCTTAGCTGGTAATGGCCTCGGCTAACTGATGTGAAGTAACGTGTATCCAGATCGCACTTACCATGTTCTGATAGCCACTCTACGGACAAAATTTACAGACCCCTTTGCAGAATCGGCATCGACAACACCTTTCTGCCAAACGTCAATCCAACAACTCTCATCTCCACCTTGACAGAATAACATCCCTACCAAAGCCGCACCTCCACCTCTAGGTCGTATAAACCGTATACCTCACCGAATCCAAAAACGACACCGTCTGCTCAACCGGCGCATCCGACGTATAAATATTCGTATACGCCTCCCTGATCCCCGAAAACCCCACTGCCACCTTCATCATCGCCGCCCCCGTCGCACTGCCAGGCGTATACGTCACCAGGAACGGTCCCTGATGCCCGGTGCTCGGTGCAGCATTGAGACCTGTGACTGTAAATTGGCATTTGACGGCTACCTTGGTCTGAGCGTTCATGCAGCCGAAGTAGAATTCTGTCAGGTCGAAGCTTTTGGTGGTACCGGCGATGGCGAGGTTGGGGGGGAGTTGGTATGGTTGGCCGAGGGTGTTGATGGCGTAGTTGGGGGTGGTTTGGGAGTGGATGCCGGGGGTTTGCTGTTGGTTTTGGACGATGAGGTTTGTGAAGTTTAGGCTGGGGTGGGGGGAGAGGGTTAGTTCATTTCTTTACGCTGTCGCGTTGGAGGTAGATGGGAGCGTGTTGATTGTTCCGTGAATTTCAGAGGCTTGGACCCAGAGCAGGGGTATTTTTGGGGGCATGGATACTTACCCTAGGTATGGCGCTGGGATCTTGCTTCCAACTTGCAGGCCGTCAAACTAGAAGTCGTTCTAGCAGCGCCTACGGAGTTCACTCAACCTCGACTTACTGTGGCGAATTGAGCCTGCGGAGCAGCGCGCTCCACAAGGTTGAGTGCCTCGACATCTACCGGGGTTGCTCTGGCAAAACTAGCAAGTGCGATGCTGGCAACGATTGAGATCTTCATCGTGGAGGGTATGCTGGCGAAGAATGGAGTGCACGTTGATGATGTGGAAGCAGAAGTGGAGCAGTACGAGTCTGGAGTCGGTGTCTATTGGTGATCAATTGACAGATATTCATACACGAGCACAAGAGCGAGGAGGACTTAGGTTTTATACCCAGAGTGATGAAGGTGTTGCCTTGGCATAAGCTTAGTAGCTTAGCGAATGTAACGTCAGTCTCGAAGCGACTGAATCGATATGTGCAGACTGAAGCGGCTACTGAGTAATGGTAGTACGATATTCTGCCTATCGGAAATGAGTCGATACGCTATAGTTCTATTTACTGATTTTGCATTCCTCGCACTTCTCCGTTGAAGGACATTCAAATGGTAGAAAAGGTCGGTCATGTGTCAACGCTCTGCCTAGACGAGAACAAATCTTCTGATAAGTATACAGGAGCGGGATGGTGGTCAGCGCAGATACGAGATTTCCTTGGCGCCCAGCGGAGCTGAAAAGGGATACGAGATCTGAATTGCCCTACTCCGTATTTGCTTGCAGTCCTTTGATGGCGTCTTTAGTAAGGTAGCGTAATGATATTTCAGATTTATGAAGACCGTTCTTGAGATAGACGAGATATTGGTGGAAAGGTGGGGTGTTAGGTTACATCGCGTGTGCATGATACAGATGGGATCTCGCCAATTAGCGAGGAAATGACTCCAACGCATGTTGATATATAGTCGATGAATGAATACGCAAATGTTGATTGTGATGGTTGGGGAGGCCGCGCTGTTAGCCGATAAGGATGTTATCCTGACATGACACTGGGGATATCAGTGATAGCAGTGTTTTTTCCCAAGCGACCATATGGCTGACGGAGCAGAAATTGGTTGGCCCGAACGTAGTGCCGCAGATTCTTGTACTCTATGACGCCAAGCTGATCTATTTCTCCAACCTCATTGCGTGCAGCGTCCCCATATATTATCCGAGTTACGAACTAGACGAAGATTCCTTTCCATTCAACAACTCTGGAGGTGGAGCGTTACTGGAGTAATTATCGCGAATGTCTATATCCATGGCGAATATTGTATCAAGAACGTGAAACCTAGAAGGAGGACGTTGATGATCGGACATTAACACCAATGGAATCCGACTTCGAGTGTCAAGACCCAATGCTTCGAGGCGCTGAAAGCGCCTTCTTAGTGTCGAAGCTTTGATGCTAGAAGATTTTGAGAAAGCCGACCTTGATCAAGGTGTCGTCCCCTAGAGAGTTGAAATGGGGTCTGACATCCAACGTTGAGATACTGCCTTTTCCAAAGCAATTTTGAATTTGTCTCGTTCAGACTAGGAGCGTGTCGTATGCCGGTTGGTGTTCCTCGTGAATTCTCAGGAGGTTCGCTAGTTTTGTATTGCATACGAAGTCGGTGGGTTTCTAAGAATGTTAACGCGAAAGAAGAAGCTGGATAGAAAAGTGATGCTAGAAGCGGTTCCGGTTCAAAGCTCGTGTGTCAATCATCGCTGAGGCTATGTGAGTGTTGTAAATTGAAATGTATTGACACAATGTGATCGTTCTACTTGTCACAACTTCCAGACACGCTGACACTGCGCCATGCTTTCAACACCTACTCGCGTCACTCTTGACCCAGTATATAAAACAGAACCAAAGCGATGGTCGACTTAGAAAACGTGATATACAACATACCAGCTGCTTGACTACTAAGATGTCTCTTTCAAGCCCAAATCGAGATTGCTCGACTTTGGCTACCATATCATATACCGAGATGTCTGAACACTCGAGCGAAGACCCAGCGAAAGATGTTCTTCGGGCGATACCTGTCGAATTGCGTCTCAAGATCTACACCCATCTCATTGCAACAGGAGATATGGCCATCACGCGGGCGTCCACATACACATACGAGGAGTGCAAATCGCTTCTTCCCACCTACGCAGTGTATCGAGTCAATTTCGGCTCTGCTGACCGTCTTGAGGGACCTGCCGTGGCGCCGCAAAAGTTGGCGTTAATCCAGCACATTGAACTCAACATCATTTTATGTGACCCTTACGCTGGATGCGGGACTGCCAGGGTCTTGAGGTGCCTGGATCTCCTTGCGATCAGATTTCTTCAAGGCGATAGCATCACCCGGGAAACTTGCTATATTACTCTAACCGTGGATTGGAGGCTCCGCAGCTGGGACTGGTGGGATCAAACCAGCTTATTCCACGCCCTGAAGGATCTTAATGGCTTCAAACTCTTGTTGCTGAGGTTTGAGTATACCCAAGAGAAGAGCCCCTTGGCTAATCCTAGCGAAGAACCGCTCAATCGTATAGCTTGGCGCAACTTCCAGTACCCTCTGATCCAGCAGGCATTCCGGCCGTATCTTGGGCCTTCGGTGCTTGTTGAGAGCGGAGAAGAGCACGGTCTTACATTCTCGCCTTCGATTTTTGAAAGGATGGTGGAAAGCGGCTGACGTGGACGAGATACCGGACGGCATATTTGGATGGATAGACTGTGAGAAGAATAGCTCGGTGTTTAATTGTATGCGATCTTCTCAGTCTTGTCCGAGTGGAGAGGGTAGCAGACGTGCAATCGTGTGCATTCTGGCAGTCTTCTGCATACTTTGCTGATTCCGTACCCAAATCTGTACCACTCCTAGCCTTTTGTGGTACAACCATGGGCGTAATGATGGAGGCATATATTCGGCGTTGCACCATATGACGGTCCTCGCAGATCAACAAGCTATAGAAAGTACCCAACCAAGAATTCGATCAACGAAGATTCCCAACTTACGAATCTTATTTCTCTAATTTTGAATGAATGCGACGACTTTTCTTCTGTAACTATTACTGTCACAATGAAACAAAGGTCTTGACAACGTGAAAAGGTATTGGTGATACTCCACTTTAGCGTTATCAACACATTAAATCGCAACCACAAATTTGTCCAAACAGTGCTGTGTGATCTCACCAGTCTTTCTGCTAGAAGAACATTGCTCATGGCCAACTCAGCGAAGCCAGGATGATGGCAATGTGTGCAGATTATTGAGCCGGTTGCGCAAAGGTGGTATAGCTGCGACTATAGCTGGATGTATCGGATGAATGACCATACCAATTTCCCCAAAAGGAACGCAGTCCCCCACTTTCTCCATGCTTCCGGCCACAAGGATCATGAAAGGAGATAACACCGAACGATATATCCAGTACTTTTCTTTATTAATGCTAAAGAGTCACTAGGCAAGCATAGGATGCATCAACACAGCTGCTGGGATGTACGATCCTCCCCATATTTGAGACACGATGGGTCGAGTTTATGGGTCGTCAGATCCCATCAGTGAACTTCCGCACGCCAACCCCGAGCTTATTCACTTGTCAAGATCAGCCAACTTCATATGAGCCAGCGTCTCCCCATCGCTAAAAGGGCCTACTCAACCCAGAATAGGCTCTAATTGTCAGCCTGTACTGGTATTGCAGGAGCTAATGGCACTGGCTAGCTTCATGCAGAGGTGCAGTTGGGAGCCTGGAGATGGCAAAAGCGCGGCAATGCTTAGCACCAGGATGTTGGCCTCCTCCTTCATAATAGCTCACCAACGATATGCGTCCTACCTCACCTCTGTCACTTCTCGTTAGTCCATCCTCTCTTCAGCTGATCCCTTGCCTTGGTCCCTCTCCAACCTGAGAACTTCTGCCAATATGGTCCACTTCTTTATGTCATATCTTTCAAGGCCTGAGCACACTACCAGGGACATCCGGGGTCTTCCTGGACTTATAGGCCGTCAGTTCGTCTGAGAACGCCTCGACGACATGCCGATAAGCGATGCTGTCTCTCATGTGTCCTAGGAGGATTTTTCAGAGTTATGCTTCTACCATCTCGGTGAGCGGGCGCTCTCACTGAAGCAGGCGGTATCAAATGTGGAGTACAGACGAATCCGTATCGAGTAGATGGCGCCACATTGTATGTTTACATTGTGTCCCCAGTGCTTATTGAGTATGTACAACTTTATGGTGGTTGTGAGAGCTGGTGATTGGCTTTATAGATTTTCCCTAGGCGCGGCATCAATTCCGCACTTGGCTAGTACCTCAACAATCCAATCTATGAAGTGCTAACAATCCATGAAGCGACTGTTTTCGAGCTATCTAGATCATTTTATATGAGGGCTTCATATCTTCATGCCTTGTCCTGGCTGATGGTACGCAGCATTGTGTTTCCAAAGCCAAGCATTGGTGAGCTTGGGCTGTGTTTTGAATTTGACCGTCATCCCCGGTTCGGGGGCGTACGTGGTTTCACATTGCTAATGACGATGTCCTGCAGCTGGCAGGCTGTTTAAAAGCACCGCCTTGTGTTCTCATCCTATTCTAAGCCTCTGACGGGGCGGGGCGGGGCGAGGCGGCGCGGTACTCCCCGCCGCATGCTCCGCCCTGTTTCACAACGCAAGTGTACTGCGGGAAGGAACCCTTGAAGATTGCGGATGATTGTGTGGATGAGAGGAGAATCTGAATTTAATTGACCATCATCTTGCATAGCAAGGCTCAATCCCAGCCTGATCTCAGCCTCGCTACCTCAAACCTCTTCTTTACCATCTCATCCCAAATTCTACACTGACTCGCAACTACCACTATAGGCAGCCGATACAACATCTCTTTTGCCTACATACTCAGAGAGTGTTTTCCTTTAGTCGGAATTTTTACACTTTTCTGCATCATCGACTACCCGGCAACTCCTTTGTTCGTGAGCACAGACAAAGTCGGAAATCGTCACCTATCCAGCAGGGTGTTTGTTCAATCATGGCAGATGTGTTCAGCACCATAGCTGCTGCTATAGGAGTTGCAGACATTGGTGCTCGTGTCAGCGCCAAACTCTATACATTTGGCGTGCTTGTTGCTAGCACGGACGAGACTATATCCTCGATCTCTAAAGACGTTGCTCTGACATCTACGGTTTTGAAGGAGCTTGGCCAGATCTTAGCAAAAGACCGACCCGAATCGCCAATCGTGACGAAGACTGCGATCATGAATATAAAGGAGACGGTGCAGGAGTGTGACAAAGCTTTCGAACAAATCGACTCCATATTGCTCAAGAGGGTACCGAAACTTAGACTTGGCAAGGGAGATTATGGGCCGAAAGCTGCTGTTATCTTAGAGCGGTTTGGCTGGCAAGCAGTGGAACCAAAGGTGCGACTATTACGCAGTAATATCGACAGACTCAAATCGTCATTATTGCTGATGCTCAACGTCCTTATGCTTGCATGGTTCATCAGTGACAGGTTTGATTCAAGCGTCTCCAATATGTGATGGTGATAGGACTGAGAGTTCAATAGGAATGGTCCTCAAAGCGTGATTGACAGCAAGAAGACTCTCTGTGAATCTTTGATCCACTCTAAGGAAACATACGATTCAAAGTTTCAGGAGCTGAGGATTTCCAGTGATCAGTCGATTGAGGCCTCGAATCTTACGCCGGTCAAGCTGGTGTCTAAGGTCTCGCCAACGTCGTCTGACATTCCAGGTGCCCAGCACTCTTTCAATTTAGATCCAAATAGGGAACCCAGCTGGACCCAATTGATGTCGGAACCGCATCAAAATGTGGGTGTTGGAGCGTTGTCAGACCAGACGAACCTAGCATCCTACAAGATGACTGTCTTACGAAACTTGCAGCAAGATTACAATGATCTTTTCCTGAATTTGATCAATGAGGTCAGAGCACAAAGATACGATATCGACCAGGCAAGTCGATCAAGAATTGAGTCTCAAATTGCTATTTCGCGCTCAAACGAGCTTAGCCACCTAGACCTGATGGCGTCTACAACATCAGCTCTTCGATATCCATCGTACAAACAGAATGCGCAAGCTCATCTGCAATCCACGTCTACTGCTCCTGCGCACATAGTCAAGAGCGATACGGACAACGCAGACCGAGGCCCCAATAATTCTCCGCCGCGAAAACGGACGAGGACTACGGATCGACCCCCAGATTGGGAATCTCAACGGGCCCGTCTTGGCCGCTACATGAAGAACTACAACCCTCCAGAACTTGGAATCGGCGGAGGCCGCGGTGCATATGACGTTGCCGGTCCTGCAAGACCCCCTCCACCACAAACTCGTGATTCAACGAATCAAAAGTCTGAGCAGCAGGAACATACATCCGAGCCGATTGTACTGAGTGATACGTCTTCTGACCAAGACGAAGATACAAACGTAACAGGGAGCTATAAACCATCCAGTAGTGTATTGCCTTCTGCTTCTCGGAAGGAAACCTTTTGGAAAGCTCAGGACGCCCAACAGCGATCATTAAGTACGCGATCATTTAGTACGCCCTCCTCGGCGTCTTATAGTGCAATCAAGAGTGCGACACGACAGGCTCAGCTACAGCACTGTTCATTGGCGTTCAGCCGGCCTATTCCCCTGAAGATAGAAGAACCGCTGAGGCTCCAATCTGCATTCGAGCTTCAGCCGCAGGTCGGATTTTATTCCAATGATGAACCGCAGGTATCGCAGAGATCGAAGTCTACAATCTCCGATCTTCTCGCGCTATGGACAACTATCCAAGACGCATAAATGTTTCAATAGCTTTTATTCTGTATAAAAAAACCAGAACGTTCTATAATAGAAGGAAACATGATCTACTACGACTCAGCTACAGGCATGGCTCCAGCAAGTGTGACTTCAGTACATGTACCCTCGAAAGCTTCCATGGAAATATTGATTTTGATGAGTGAGGCTTGTACAAGACGATGGTACGCATCTTGGGTATGAATTATTCAAACATTTGTTGCACATGAAGACCCTAGAGATAGAAAAGGTACTAAAGCATCCAAATCCTGCAAAATAGTACAAAACTCACAAAGAACGATCCTTTCATTTAATAGTCAATACAGGACTCAAATACATTAAGCAACCCTCAACCCAACGCAAACATGTCCCCTTTCTCCTATCATTCCCCCTCTCCAATTGTACCCTTATATAGTAGGGGAAAGACGTAGCCCAACGCACTATACTAAATGCAACGACTCAAACACAGTGATCCGGACCCCGGAAATGCCGGGGTACAAGAGGCTCTGATATGATGCCAATAGAGCGATCTAAGCGATCCGCTTGTAGGTAGAGGCATGGAGATTTTAGCATCCGCGGGATTTTGGGAAAGGGCATTGTTGGGTTTAGAGCATGCTGGGGTTGTAGTTCGTGGGGAGGCTTTGGAGATTATGAGGCAGTATGGAGGTAGGTTATTTTACAGCTTGAAAGAATCGCGGAATTAATGAGAAGGATTTGTCGGATTGGTTTAGGGGTTGGTAGATCTTCGATTTTTTCTTAAAATTGTCTGTCCATGCAGCTCCTTTACTGCGCTTCAATACGACCTCGCTTGAAGTCGCAAAGTTGCGTTAATAGTGTATCGGCGTCCAAGCGATGGCTTATTCGTCTTGAAGAGGACGTCGAAGTAGAACCATCTCGTGCTGCGAGAGTGGAGTGCAATAGGGTGGGAACGTTGGGATAGGTAGATGTTGCTTGGTTTTTCTTTTGATGACTATTGCTGAATTTTGTGGGGTGGAATTGAACGTTAGGAGCACAACACTAGTCGATGGATGTTCTCGAATCGTTTTGCAAGATACGATTCATGCAACAGGATGTCTCATAGCCAATTGCCGGGAAATGCAGTCGCGATAAGCTCGATATGACAGCACTAAGAATGGGAAGAATCAGAAGGCTTGCCCAAGCAAGCTAGCAAACCTTCTTGAAGAGGTCGGTATGGATATCATCGAGGAAGAGGGCTCAGTAAACGGTAGTTAATATGACGATGCCGCCTCACCGCAAGTTCGATAGTATTGTACTCCGAATATATATTGAGCGTCCATGATAGGATGTAGCTGGAGAAGTTCGCCATCAGGAAGACCCGCTACTTCGAAACCGAATAAAAGTTATAATGCACTAGAGTCGCAGAACCTACCATAATCGCAAAGCGAAGGCGGTAGCGATATCGATCGAGAAACTTCGTATTAGGGAGGAGTCAATGGAGCAGTAGCGGGCTGCAGCCAAGTTACGGCGCTGGTATAATGCTCGTGCGGCGCTCGTGTACAACGACTTGCCGATTAAGTGTCAGGCGCCGCACCTTGAAAGGCTTGATCTGATGCGCGACTTTTCCACGTATTCGCTTTCAGTGTCCCATACAGAACGGCTATGAGATCCTAGAACCAGGCCCACCGATTGGGACCAACTGAACTTTGTCATTCGTCGTCGGTTGTTCTCCTTCATCAATCTCGAAAATTTCCCTTCCACCTCATTCCAAAATCTAGGTTTGCAAACCTGGTTAGGAACAGAACAACAGCAGCCAGCGGCATCGCAACCGCAAAGAAGGTTCGGAAGGTCGAGACCAGCGAAGATAGATCGCCATTCATACTGAATAAGCTCGCCACGAAGGATAATGGCACGAACGTCACAGCCAACCAGGTCAAACGGGCTAAACTTCGATTCTGTTCAACGGCTTTCTTGCTCTCTTCGATGGACATTACTGCGGTAACGACAGCCATGATTCCATCCGCACGACCCTGTAGGGTCTCAATGCTAGCCATCAAGATCTCGAAATCGCGTTGAAGGTCTGCGACGTGGTTCTCGGTGCTACACATGAAAGTTTCGCGCTTGATGACTTTCTCTAGCGCTTCTGAAACCAGTACGCGGAAAATCGGCAATCGCCGTCTCCAGCTGTGTAGCTTCTTGATGGTGGCTTGCAGTCCACCGTTCTTACTTTGCAACTCAGGATTCTCGAGCTCCCATTCCAATTGAGTGAGGCGGGTTGTGGCGTACTTAATTAAGGTATACCATTCCGCACAGACAAGAAGGAGAGTCTTCTTGAAAAGAAGACGAGGGTCTTTCCCAACGTTATTGATGTCCTCAGGTGAAAGAGAGCTGGTATAATGAATTATATCCTCGAATGTGGATGTCCTTGGTGGCCCTCCTGAAGCGCGTTGTGTCATGGATGGGCACTCGTCAAGGTTACGATAGCCACCCCAGATCGGGAAACCCTCTTTTATTGTGGGGTCGACTAATAGTATACCTAGCAAGCGTTAGCTGCCAGCTCTTGATGTTTTGGCCCGTATTGGAACGGCCGTTTTCAACATACCAAATACACCTTGCTCTTCATTCTTATTGGGTCTGATCCAAAGAGAAGTTCGACTTCGGATCAGACCAACATCAGAGTTCGGGATATCGACATCTGGAACCCAATTACCGTCTTTGTCCACTCTCCGTAGCACGTTGAAGCCTCCAGCTTCCCACTTAGCTCTCTCGAGGCTCCGTTCGGTCCGGAAGTATCTAGTTTGGACATACCGTACGTGTAGATATGAACGCTTGCGTGACGTGAGGTCAAGGTCCGGAAGTTCAACCCAAGGATCTCGGGTGTTGTACCACATGTAGTCAGATATGTGTCCTCGGAAGAACAGCGGGTTAATGTCAAATCGAGCACCTAGGGCTTCAATCACATCTCTGGAGAGGTCTTCTACCACGAGTAGACGGACACTGGCTTCATTACTCTCGCCAAGCCCACCAAGAGCTTCAGACAGCTCCTTAAAATTCGAATAATCGGCTCGGGACACGCATGTTTCTTGCTGGAACGTCAACATAGCGACCTTCGTTCTGCTTGCTCTCTCTGCTTTGTCGAGCTCTGTCAGAAATCTTTGTTTGGGAGGAGACGTAGTCACTCTCATGAAATCGGCAAGGTACGAGATATGTGGCCACCCCTGTGAAAGAGACTCCAGGTATCGCATATAAGGTTTCGAAGGTGATGCTCGCGACTTGAAGGCCAAGAGATGTTCCTCAACGATCTCTCCAGCCTGCCCAATGCGGCTCTGTTCGTATACATCACCAATATAGTAGGGGTCGCCAGCCGTGATAGTATGCGGTAGTATATGAGACAACTGTGAGAGATCTATTCTCGAGGCCTGACATAGCTTTTCAGATGAGTTGCCAGACTGATGCGACGTAACTTGTCTGGTATCGGCCATATGATAAGTCATTCAGACAATGGTATTTGCACAACTGCAAGGACTGCAACGGCAAACGTAGCATTCCAATCCAAATCTTGAATCCTGTTGATGGCTCTTGCATCCTCATGTGTATTAGGTAATACAACCGCCGCCACATAAGACATTCTATCTTTGGCTCCTGAGGCTTTGACGAAAGATGCAGAATAATGCGCAGGATCCAGCAGAAGTTACAAGCTTGATCAGTAGCACGTCGGAGGCTTTGGACATAGGTACTTAATATAGCCCAACACTTTGCCGCTTTCAGCCAGCACAGCCACGCGGGAGAAGCCACTTGCCGCAGCCGCTGAACGGCAAGGCTGTGCTTCTCGGAGAACCCATTCACACCATCGACTATATCAATCCTAGTAATCAATGTAGCTATATCTCCTTGGCTCTATAGAGCCTTTGCTTTTGCAACATGGTCATTGCCTTTACGGTAGCATGGGCAACGCCAGTAGATCCTATCGATCTGGGCGCTCGGATTGAGGCTTATATCATGACCAAAGCAACAATCTCTACCTTCGGATCATGCATTCGATATGCTCCGAAGAACTCTCCTCTGGCTCGGCTGCCAGCCGAGGTACAAGAATTTGTAGGCGCACATATTCAGGAAACGGTTTTCAAAGACCGCAGAAAAGCTTGGACAGCGGACTTGGCTTGCTGTGGGTATCAAGGCCGACCCGGTGATGTCTATAGCACCGATGAAATTGAAGAAGGCAAGGCCGAATATCTTGACAAAACTCTAGACTTTGGAGTGGAGGAATACCCTGGTGAGGTTTGCACATCGAATGAGGAAGACAGCTATGAGTATCTTAGAAAGGTCATTGATCGCTGCACGATTCCCCAGAAGGAGACGCGATTGGCACGATGGAGAAAGGTAGTGGCACTGATGAATGTGTTCGCATGAAGATATACTGACCACGGGCTATCCTGACAGATCTTTTCCAAGGACTTTGGGCTTTCCTTCTTCTTCAAGAGCTTCTACCACTTCCAGGGCGATCAATTCGGTGGAATACCCCATTTCCCTGCGCATGTCACCTTTGCCTATTTATCACTGCCGTCCGCTCAGTCGCCCGTTGACGCCGAATTATTTTCAAACCTAATCTCTCCTGCTTACCCAATCATGGCCGACACTTCCATATCGCGCGAGCCGTCTTCCGCTGAAAGACTTCGATTTAAAAAAGCTATCAGCGCGTTGCAACTAAAGCCCCACGTCCATATACTCCAGCTTGATCCCTTGTATCCCACTTGGATTCGAGTGCCCGGCCCGAGCCGAGACCTGTACTCTGAGCCTGTGGATGAACGAGAGCTGCACAGGATGGCGGAAGGTGGGCTTAAATTTTCATGTGTCCGGCCGGTAGTTGCTGACATCTTCCGAAGCATTGGAATTTACGGAATGGCCAAAGCTTTTTGGTATAATGGGGGGGCGAACTGACAGAGGAGAGATTAGTGATGCGATGATCTTTGGGAATAACTGAATACTGAGCTAGCATGATACAGCTTGCACACGCTTCTGCTTCGATGTTCAAGAGCTTCCTAATGGAGCTTTGAGCCTGCAGGAAGTATGATGCCCGATTGAGACCATGCTTTCCAGGGCCGAAGACCTGTCGATATCTCAAAGCGATTGGCTCAACACATAGAACGCACATACGCCTTCGGCACTAACCTTGATAGCACAGCGAAAGACTATGATCACGAGCGATACGGCATTGAATATGCTCGGAAAAACAGCATTACATTACAAAAGAGTGCTTTTTTTCTCATACTGATTACCCACTCACCCTAATTCCATGATAGCAACATGGGAACCAAAAAAACTATTCCATGGCACGAATAGCGTGTAACGAAGACCATTCATCGTGGTGGGGAGGGTTGTGGGGAAGAGTGGTGATGGGAGGTGGGGTAAGATCGTGATTATAGTTGAAAAAGAAACACAAAAAAGTTACTCGGATATAGTATTAAGAGTAGAAAGGAAGTGCAGGCTCTCAGGACTTTTCACAATGAGACCTCTTGCTTTCTTCGCACGTTTGCGGTATGATGGTTCATCTTCTGCGTCCTTGGCTGGAATTGGAAAGGGGCTCGTGTTTTTTGGGGGGGGCGGGAGATATGGTGTTTGTTTGTGGTGTGTCCGGAATGTGGAAGTGGGGACTCGGACGGCATTAGGCTTTGGGAGGTACGGGAAAGGTTTCTGTTGATTGTGAAATTTTACATTGCGGGTTGCCTTCTGCCGGGCTACATAAGATAGCCAATCGATACCAGATCGTTGCCGATCAATTCCAAGGCAATACGGGAACGTTAAGCAGCAGGCGTATAGGAAAGTGTTTCATAAGCACAAGGATAGTACCGACTAGATCCTGATTAGTGCTGATGATTTCAACTGTAATGACCAACCTAACCAAACCAACGCATAGCTCACCATCAAGCACTCTTCTTCTCCGCTTCATTATGCCCATCCACTCCAGTGCCACCAATCGGACCGTCATGACCAACAGCCCCCATATTCGCCTCCGCATCTCTCAACTGCCTTCTCCTCGCCTCCTGCGCGAGATCCGGAGCCGGCGCAAACGTGCTCTTCGCCCTGATCTTCTTCCCATACAGAAGGAAGATCACAGGCATCGGAGCCAGTGCCAGCGCGACGCAGCCCAGTAGCGTAGATGCCCACTGGATCCCCATCCCATCGAACATGTAGGTAGCGAAGAGCGGGAATACGGCCCCAAAAGTCGCACGCATGAATGTGTTCCCTGCAATCGCCGAAGCTGCGAACATGAGGTAGGCGTCCACGATATAGTTGAGCAGGGAGAAAAAGATGGAGAAGAGCCCGAAGCCGGTGCAAAGCCCGGAGAGGGTAGGAACGATCCATGGGATTTGATCGCCCTTGAAGCCGGTCCAACCGAACCAGAAAAGCCCGATGGCGAAGACGATACCGCCGGCGATTGCGGGATAAAGACGCCATTCGGGAACGGGGATGTTGTTGTTGGCTTCCAGTTTGCGCGCATAGCTTCGGCTTGTGAATGCAATGACGATGAACGCGATGATTTCGCCGAAGACCATGCCGAAATAGGGCAGTCCACCTAGACCCTCGTTGAAGCCATATTTGCCCTGAAATACTAAGGCATATGCGGTAAGGAATAAATAGAGTAGACCGTAGATGAAGGACATGTAGAGACTGATGAATAAGACAATTGGTTCCAGGAACAGTATACGCATGGGGCGGGAAACGTTCTTCGTGATCAGCTCTCTGAAGTCGACTTCGATCTCTTCTTGCTTGGCGTGGATACCCCAATTTTGCGTTCGACGCCGGAGTTCGGACGCTTTGTTGACCAAAATGATGGGAGGATAGGTCTCTGGCAAGAAAGCGAGGAGCAAACCGAAAGCCGAAAATCCCATGATTGCAGAGATATATTCGGTCCATCTCCAGCCGAGGTATGATATGGATATGAAGCCACCGATCTATCAATAGTGGGAGTCTTAGCATCATCTTCTAAATTAGGGATAATATGCGGTAGGATGGATAGGTCAGACTAAGCAGTGTGATTGAGTTGGCGGACACGGTCTCGGATTTTATACAAGCTTGCCATGAACGACAAGAGGAGAGTAGGCTAGAGCAATACGTACGAAAGGAGCTAGGAGTGGACCCATGAAGACAGTGGCTGAGAACACTGCGAGAGCCAAGCCTCGATCTTTGTTGTTGAACATGTCCGCAAATGCTGCCGCCACAACAGCCAGAGGGCAGGAACCGAAGAAACCACCGAAAAATCGGCTGAGCATGATTGTCTGAAGATCCTTTGCCACTGCAGTAGCTATTCCAAATATCGAAAACCCAAAGGCAGCGATGACAAGGGGCAACCGCCGGCCGTAGAGCTCCGACATCGGAGCCCACAATATAGGACCGAAAGCGAGACCCAGCACAAAAAGCGATGTTCCCAACGTCGCAACCTCCTGACCGACATGGAAGGTCTCGACTACGCCCCGGGTAGCCGCGGAAAAGATACTGCTGCCCATGGTCGCCGCTAGGGCGTCGTAGGCAAGTATCATGCCGATGAGGAGCTTTCGTCTCATGGGCCAATTCTGAGCATGGCGTGGATCATCCACACCGTCGAACTCAACGACATACTCCTCCTTGGCGGGAAGCGCAGGCGGACGCGGTTTTCCCGCTCCCATCTCCGGCAATGGCGCTTGCTTGGTCGAGGTGCGTGATTTCAACCGTGAGCCGCCGACGGTGCCGGAATGCTGGGAGCGATATGTCTCGATTCGACTCAGAGCTTCCGGGTGAGTCTCCGAGCGATTGATGCGATTTGTTGCGGTCCTGCTCATCCGCGCGGTACGGATGCCCTCCAACTCCAGGGAGGAGGAGGAGGCCGACGGGTTCGATTCGGTGTCGGCCGAGTCATCTTCCAGCTTGGTGGCAGTGGCTTGGTCGTACAGAATCGCCTTTTCGGCTGGAGTGAGCTGGTGGTATCTTTTGTAAAATTCATCATTCGGGTCCCATGTGGAGTATCGGCGGGGGTTCGCGTCACGTTCTGCGCGAATCACGTTGATGTCTTCCTCGTTGAGTGTCATCTTGGCGCTTGATGGACATTGCCAGAATCATCTGTTTGATAATTCAGTCTCCCCTGCTTTTATAGATATACCAGGAAGGTCCCGCTTCAATATATATGCGATGAACCGAGCTCGGCAAAAACGGTTCATGCGGCTCACACGGCTCGGCGTTTGCTAACGAATTACGGAGCCACGGAGCCCACTCCAGGAGACGCTAAAAGAGGGGACAATGATGAGTAATCGGATAATCATTCACTAATGCACTTTAGCTGCAGATCTAGCATGTTCTTTTAAACTCTATTTCCCGCATGTTCCCGCACTAGTTCTAAGAAAAGAAACTCGTGTCTGAAAATCTGAAGAGTAGTAATGTTATGTAGGTAGAGCTCAATAGCATACCAAAGTCAGACAGATGCCAAGGAGACATATATTCAGAAGATGGTGATGAAGGGGTAGAGGGAGACAAACATTCCATGTCCTGGCAACTCTGGCATCCGCCAGGACGTGGGATAGTGCAGGATCGCAATCTTCCAACTGCTATGAACAATTCCAGCGACTTGTCTGAATTTCTTGCGATCTAACCTCTATACTTGGGGCCCACCTTACGATTAATAGAGCGCGATCTGAATTTCTGGGTGAGGGTTTCGATCCACACCACCCGAGCAACAATAATATATGCCATACCCAATCAGAAATCTTATGTCTATACTAAGGTAGTCGGGATCAGTTTGACTCTTCAAAGCGAAAAGTCTACCACGATCCCCAAAGGTACTAAATAATAGTATGCATTCCTTTTCTGTATAATCATGGCAAGGCGGTGTCCTTCAATGCCCTCCGTACGTTAGAGACGGTATTGCATATCAGACTTTATCTGTGAGACATCTGGCATCACGCACTGGTCGGTCTGCAATATCCTACCGATATCCGGACCTATATGCTCATCATCTTGCCAATACCACAAAGTAACCATGCGTTACCATGCATTCATTGGCTTTCGACTTGATTTGGCAAGCCCATACATACAATTATTCCTAATAATGGGCGATACCTTCTGCGTTCCTGATACTCGATAACAAGGTTGTCTATGATACGGACACCGTCTGACGATCAGATCACAGTGTATTGATATGCAGCGCCATTGACACTAAACGCTTGGGAGACGTCGAGGACGATTTTATATCAGTACCGTAGGATGTAGTACTTCAAGTCCTCGAACGACTTTTCGCGAGAAACTAATAGAATGGATGTAGAACACCTCGGCGCTTCCATCCTATACTTCGACAAAGCAAGTGATACCATATTCCCAGAAGATCAATTGATAACACAAGTCACAAAACTACGAAGTTATATTCAAATAGTGGCCAATTCTTCTACATACGGCCACAGACTGAAGAATACTCGGCATCCCGTCCGCTCTGCCATTGACAAGCTTCAGATCGAACAATTAGTAGTTGGGTCGGTGACGACCAGCGAATCCTGTTTGCTGTATGTTTTTGATTTTTTCCTCCCTTACGTCCTTTCCTCTTCGCCATCTCGCTATCTGCTTCGTTTGAAACGATATATAACGTTTACGGTCAGACTTTATTAGACCTCTGCATATATGTTTCTACAAGTTTCCAATTAGTTCACGCCGTATCGATGTATGAAATAGACGTCACGGCCATATCAGTGACTTAGCTTCATAAACATTCTTCGTCCTACAATGGGTCTTCCTAAAAATTTGAACAAACCAATATGTTGCTTCCCGACCATCAGCCGTGACCAAACCTTCCTCCCTATTTTTCTCAAATTACTGTCGACCGCGCGACCCACTCACAACAAATCAATGATACCCTTACTCGCATCGCGAACGTTGGTAGTCCAATACTGAGGCGTGGTCTGCATGTAACAAACGCCGCCCTCAATAACACTTTCATTAAACGTCCGACCCCCCTTCTCACCCAACTTATCCACAACTCTCAACCCGATCTCGTTCTTCTCCACCATCTCCTTGAACCCTTCTTGCAACATCTCATCTTTGCCGAACCCTCCCTCCTCGAGGTTCTCCGCAAACGCGGCAAAGTACGAGAGCGTACTTTTGCCAATGTTCTTCTGCCATTCGCGAGGAAAGGTGGAGTCTTGTTTTCCGGTCGCGATGTGGGCAGCTATCTTTGCGAAGTTGTACTCGAAGTTTGGTTGAAGCGTGATGACAGGGGCGGCGAGCACGTTGGCGATGCGGGATTCAATGGCACCGATGGCGGGCTCGTAGTCCCTTTTGATGCCTTGCTTGGCGTCGAAGTCGAGCGCCGCAGCGCTGCCATTGGACGTGGAGGCGGCGACGCCGGCTGCGTTTACGACGTCGGCCAGGTTCTCGGTTGCTGTGCGGATGTTGTGACCGAGGTACTTTTGGTTAAAAACGATGCGCAGGCAGCCATCGCGGATCTCGCAGCCGGAGTAGGAGATTGCGGGATTGGTGGCTGTTTCGAGGGTCATGATGTGCGAAGAGCAGAGGGTATTCAACTCGCTTTGGCCGTCGGCGCCGAATTCGTCGACGTATTTCCGGATGCCTTCGGTGGCGTTTGTGAAGTATCTTTGGGAAGGAGGAGAGGATCAGCGCGATGATTGGCTCGTCAATAGCGAGGGGAAGGAGAAGGGAGAGTCATACTCTGTGAACATTTGGCCCGTCGATTCTTTCGCATAGCGGTCTACGGCAAAGCTGTAGACATAACCAGCGTCGACGGAAATTTTCCAAGGTAAGCCCATGATGGAGGAGAGATTGGCTTCGAGCTCGGGAATTTTGACCTCCCACTTATCGCGGACTGCAAATTCATGGACAGTCAGCCCAATGCTCAGTCCCTGAGGGTTCTTAATGAAAGTTCTGTACACACCCTCCTTGCGAACTGCCATGGGCAACTTCGTCTTTGGCGCATCGGGAGCGCTACTTGGTGCAACTGATGTTGCTGGTGTGTTGACGGTGCTGGTTGCTGGGGTGGAGTAGCTGGACGAGGTATCTTGAGCAGCACCCATGGGTGCTTGAGCTGTCGAGCCGGAGCCGGCTCCCTCTTTCCCGCCAAGACCAAGGGACGCGGTGGCCTTGTTCAAATCGTTCTCTAGCTCAGCGACTTTGGCTTTGGCTTTCTTGAGGAAGTCCATGATCGTTGGTGTTCCGGTACTTGGATGGGTTTGTTGATGCGATGAGAGGATCAATTCTTTTGGGAATGACGGAGCGTGTTCGCGTCAGTGCAGTAGAAGGCATTGGCAAAGCGAGACGCGGCATCTTATATCCTTTGTTACCCCTGCAAGCAATATTCACCCTCCCCTGCACGAAACATTCATTTGATAGGAATCCATGCAGCCTCGTAGCCTAGAATCAGCCGATCAAAGAGCCCGCCAGAACTGCCGAATATTGATGCCCAGTAATTTTGATCTGGCTTGTACATAGAGAATGGGTGTGTGCCTGTTCATGTGTGTAATTTCGACACTGATGGTTGTGCCCCGTCGTCCTATGGGCAAGCATAGATATACCCCCCCTGCCCCACACTTCGGCCTTACGACAATGACTGGTGGATTATATTGCAGTTTTGAACTCCGTCCACCCAATGTATCCCTCACTCATGCTCGTCATTGTCTACCATGATAATGCCAATTCTCAATCGCCTGTTTAGAGAGTCAGGCCAAATCGTACCGTACACATAGTTGCACACAGGGGGGGGTGTACTTCCTGCACAATCTCCGAGCAACTGAAGAGGTCAATTGTTCCTTTGCATGGTTCATGGGTGTAGGGGTAAAGATTGAAGGAGAGGTGCACCCAGCGTGCCAGCCTTGCCAGCAGCGTGCTGCGGCTGACGATGGCGTGCCGCAATCTACAAAGCTTTTAGCGTGTGCAGTTTCAATGCGATTAGCCTGCTGCAAGACCCTGACCCCGACCCCACTAGTCCGGATGTAATTGCTGATTTTGTTACGCCTATACGACTATACTACTTGATAGTCAACGCTTATGACATATATCTAAGTAGGCCAAAAAATGCGCATAAGTATATAGTATCTAATGCCCTTAAAATTATATAAATCGGTCTACTGGCGACAAAGATATGACTGATTCTATAAGTTTACTAACTAAATCCATGTGTCTTGGTACCGCTGTGCCTGTGTTTATACCCGACGTACCCTACTACTTAGTTAACACGACTCAGGATAAATATCTGAGTAGGCTGAAAGATGCGTATTTATCTACGGTATCTAACGCTTTAAAAATTATAGAGATCCGTCCACGTACGTGGAAGATATGACTAATTTAATAAGTTCGTCGAGTTAAAAACTGCTGTCATTCGTGGGGTCGGGGTCGGGGTCTTGCAGCACGCTAATCGCATTGAACTTGCACACGCTAATTAGCCCCTATCTCGATGGCCCCCACCAAAAGAACCCCCTCGGACCCCATTTCCACCGACGACAAGGTCCGCTATACATTCTCTCGCTTGATATTCCCATAAGCAGACTCTCAAGTACAAGCCATCACTCCACGGTTGTGTGTGCGATACAGTCGCTATGCTTGAGACTGGCCCCGTCCAGGCCTGAGGCAAGGAGGCTAGGTGGCACGGTGGCTAGGATGCTTTGTACCTGCATGAGTAGCACGAGGTAGACCCTCTCACACGCAGCCGTGCTGAAGGAGGGCTATGCTGGTGCACATAGCTTTCGCTTGATGATAATGAACGAGGGGTAGATGGGAACTCAGCCGGTCTTCCGCCTGTCGTCCTGTATCCTTGTTTCTCAGTTTTCAGGTGTAAGATAGTATTCTTGATTTTGATTTGCTTTCTCATTGCCGTCCCTCTCTGTCAACTCTTTGGGCAAGGTCCACAGGATATAGGTTACCCGTGATACCAAAGATATTCATCTGTACCTGTCGAATATCAATAGGGAGGCTATAGGGATACGGGCTTTCTTCCGATCAGATATACGATCGCCTCTCAGGCTATTGGGCATGGCAAAAATGTAAGTCTACACCTCTTTCGACTTTCAGGCGATGTCTTCAGAGCCTCAAACTCCTTTCAGCCCCATGAAACTCCGCATGGACCTACGCGATTACTGGGAGAAACCCGAATCTCCGGCCCAAAGCTCAATCAAAGTCCTACGAGATTTGATCGGTCTTCCAGTCATCATAAAGCTAGAGCCCACGATCATATGGGCTGAGCTCGGGAAGTTCTACCCAGATCCAACAGTCTTCGTCCCCGACATCACCGGCGTGATCAAGGCATGGTGTGATACCCTAGCAGAGCGACTCCAGAACGACGCACATGCAGAGTGGACGGAGCAATTTCTTGAAGTATTGGAGGAAAACGGCAAACGTCTGAACGCCAGAGTTGAGACGAATTCCGGCACCAAAGTCTCAACATCCCTCACAAAGCCAACATTCATAATCAACCTACCGCAAACTACCCCTCCCTACCGTAGTGCTTCTGCCTACTTCGCTATCGACTTCCAAAACATCTTTGTCAAACCTCCCGCGGTCAGCACATCGCACAATGACGATGACTGGGCATCGATATCCCTCCCCTCGCGCACAGAGCAGCCACAAAACCCTTCTGCCAACGCAGCGGCAGCAATATCAAGGGAGCTACCCACCCTCGAGAGTTTGCCCCGTCCCGAAATCCTATTCTCGTCACAAACGCCATATCACCTGATGGTGAAAATCGTCCGCAACGGCATCCACATCTACTGCAGCCACCAAGGCAGTCTGGAGCTTCTATTAGCCTACCTCACTAAGTATGTGCGGAACATCGATAATCCCAGTATCAGATTACCGATTGTGAAGGCGGAACTGGAAGCTAGCCATTGGGGATATGGAGCGCTTTATGATTGTCTTGTTATCAGTCCTGGTGATGTGAGGGGGTCGACGAAATGGGAGGATATCAATCCTATTCTTATTCTAGCGTTTGTGGAGGGCATTCTGGGATATCGGCCCGTTGGAGATGAGGGAGGGGGGAATGGAGGTAGCCAATGGTCTTTCAAGCGTGATGTGGGTTTCAAATAGTAGTAACAGAAGCGTAGAGTCAACCCCAAAGGTCAGTCCTACTCGCGAAAGAGTAAAGCTCCGGCTACAGGACGCACAGTATACACCTGCATCTTCACCATCAGCAATCGAAAAGTCGAATTGCCCAAATCCCAAAAGGGGTTTGAGGTGTTCGTGACATACGATACTAGGTCGAAGTTGGTGGTTAGTAACGAGATACATGCATGGGATAAAAGACCACAGTCATGCTCAGAAGACATTTGATTTCAGGTACGATCTAACCGTTTCTGAGCTTTGGAGGATAGAAAAGCTCTACCTGACTGAAGGCAAATGGGTTAAATCATCGTTAGAGAGCGTTGTCATGAAACGGTAGGATGAAAAGATGGAATATGACGAGTTTCGCGGTACTTCTAGCTAATTGAAAGACGATTCTGGGGAGTGTGAATGCCTTAGACGCACCTGTACTTTCGTTGGTACCTACAACATTCCGTACGATGGGAGAGATGGGATGACACCACAAGACTAAAAAGCTGATTGGACATAAATAGCCGCCAGGATGCACCTAGAATAGCGCGTTTCGCCTTGGCGCGCTAAGCCTTCTTCACACCTGTTGGGAACGTTTGGTGTCCAAGGTACCTACGTTAGTAAGTATGGTTACAAATCCACTGTCTCCTGTGCAACTAGCCGGTTATGCCTCCATAATTGATGGTGATTCTATGTACTTTCCACAAACACGACTGATTCCTCTTCGACAACCACAATGGCAATCCCAACCGTCGTTATCGTCCCGGCAGCCTGCCAACCACCCTCTCTCTACGCCCCACTTACCAAAGGTCTCGAAGCCCACTCTATCCCAACAATCGTCGTCCCCACCCCCTCCGTCGGCGCTTCCCCAGGTCTGAAGGACTTCTCAGAGGATGTGGCTCTCATCCGCAGCACCATCAGCGAGCTAATCAGTGAGTCCAAGGACTCAATTGTCCTGATGCACTCGTACGGCGGACTACCCGGCTCGGCTGCTCTCAAAGGGTTGGGAAAGTATACGAGGGAAGGCTGGCAGCAGCAAAATGGGGTGGTGAGGTTGCTATACGTGTGCAGCTTCGCGTTGAGGGAGGAAGAGCAGATCCCGGATGCGGGTAATATAGAGCGGCTGAGGAAATATGCAAACGAGGGCCTTGACGAAGAGGTTTGTCTTCACGGTCCTACTGCTCTAATTTTCGAGAATATGTAAGCTGACACCTGTGGTACATCATCAGGCTGGCACCCTCCTCGTTGCCCCAGCTGCAGCGGCCTACATGTTCTTCCATGACCTACCTGAGGAGGATGCTCAGCATTGGTCTGCCCTCCTCAAATCACACAGCTTGGGCGCTATGTGGAGCAAACAGACTTATGCGGCTTGGAAAGACATCCCGTCTACGTATGTGATGTGTGATCAAGACAGGGTGGTTAGCGTCGAGAAACAGGAAGAGATGATCAAGAATGCAAAAGAGGTGCAGCCGAAGGCTTTCGATGTGGTCGAGAGGTTGGAGAGTGGACATGAGCCTATACTCAGCAAGATTGATGAGATGGTCAAGATTGTGGAGAAAGCTGCAAGTATGGATGGGAGTTGGTGACTGCTCAACAACGTTTCGACAGCCCGAGAGAATACCTACGATGAAGACGTCCATGAGTACGACACATGAACAGGAAAGGCCAACTAAATGTCAATGGTAACTCACAAATACCACCTGCCTTTCCACCTTCTACTCACAATGTCCGAACCCGTCACCACCCACCCATCCCTATGCACCACCCACATTCCCCCCACCCTCTCCGATGTCCACTCATCTCTCCCAAGCCTCCTTCCTCTTACAGATCTTCACCACCCGATCCATAATCCGCCGTCCAAGCTTTTTTTTAACAGGATGCCCAGCTTCATTATCCACTCCCACCCCTACATCCACATCCCTCGCCCCACCATCCCCATCACGCCCCCCCTTTCCCCCCACCCTCCGCATCCCATAACATCTCCTCGCCAAAAAGCACATCCCAACCAACAACATCAACGTCAACAGACCAAAAACAATCGCCGCGATCTCAGCCGCACCAACCTCTTTCCTGTGCACAGGAACAGAAAGAGAATCGCAAGTTGGCGCTCGATCGGCTTGTGGAGACAGTGTACTTGTTATTACGATTGTTGTTGGAGAAGCATTACTAGTAGCCGTCTGTGTCGGCGGTGCAGGTGCAGGTGTGATACTCACAGTGCTGGTTACTGTACTCGTCGTTGGCTTTGGACATTGAGCCAAGATGGCATTCGTCAGCGCTAAGCCTGTGAGTGTGTTGGCTGCGCGTAGGGGTTCTGGAGGTGTGCTGGGGGTGGTGGAGGGAGAGGTGGAGATGGCGCTCGTGTTTGTGTTTGTGTTTGTGTTTGTGTTCGTGGCTGTGGCTGTGGCTGTGGCTGTGGCTGTTATGGTGGTGGTTTCGGTGTGGTGGATTGTGGTTGTTGAGACGCTTGAGACTACGGTTTCTGTTACGGTTGTTGTTATGGTTGTTGTGGCTGGTGGGGTGGATGCTGGGGCGATTGGATTGTCTCTTTGGGGACTTGGGGTTACGACCGGGGCGGCGGTGGGGTGTGGTTGTGGGATGTCTTTATCTTTTGCTATGTCTGTGGGTGCGACGTCTGGAGGTGTTGGTGTGGGTTTTGGTGGTGATGGGGGGGTGTCTTTGTCTTTGCCGATGTCGGGAATGGGATTGGGTGGTACGATTATGCCGCCGCCGCCGTTTCCTTTGGGGAGAGGGGATTTTTTCCGTGCCAGGATGGGGTGGGTGGGCGGTTTTGTACTGGGTTGGGGGAATGGCGG
>JAABUY010000445.1_pt1 | contig 72321 bp, 68 predicted proteins | sample 5560271 | NCBI WGS metagenome assembly JAABUY01 (sample SAMN10711886, study PRJNA513374) | rock metagenome | isolation source: Antarctica rocks | place: Antarctica: Victoria Land, University Valley | reverse complement strand
TTCGCCTTCAACATCCTCAAGGCAAACCAGACCGACACGCTCAGTCAGGACCGCTACCGCGCCGGTCTCGCAGGCATCAAGAACCTGCTCTCACTCACCGCCATTCGTAAGCGTTGAACAGCCCTGCGTCCCGAACAGCACAATCTCAGTCACGTTGCGAAAATAGAACCCGACACCTCTCCCATCGCTTCCACCATCTTTACGGAGTTTGTGCCATACCATATTTGACTTATACTTAAATCCCCATGCCTGCATAACTTGCAAGCCCTCTGGCAACAGGGCATTGGGCACCCACAAGTACAAGTGCGAAGTAGGCGCACTGACTGCCTGAACCGGTAGCTTGGAGATTGCCGCCAAATCCATCGTGCCGTACCGGCTCAGACGTCTGTGCTCTGGCGCCATCTTGCCCGTGCGGTTGATGAACTGCCACGGCGGATCGGCCAAGATGCAGCCGAAGCTTTGCCCTTTGAGGGCTGCTAAAAAGTCCGTAGATGGATCAAGCTTGTGTTCCGCAGTTATTGGCAAATTCTCCCAGGTTCCCGAGCTTCTGCTTTCCCTGGAGCTTGGCTGGTCACGAATTCGGTCGCGAGCTTACCAAGATGGACGGGATCACGGAAAGGGATGCGCACATTATGGTTATAACCAGTTAAGCTATGCCTAAAACCCCAAGAAAACGTTTTTAACGCATGGGACAATGTTCCGCGTCGTTCGACACGACCCCCTCACCGGCCAGGGCGAGGTTTGACAATCGTCCCGCCAACGCCTATCCGCCGCATCATTGCTGGGAACGTGGACAGGCAGACGGTGCCTGCGCCCGCCCGTGCCGCGAGGTTCGGGACTACCGGCGTCATAAGCCGCAAAGCTCATCAAGGGTCGCGGCACGCAGTGAAGGACCACGCGCATGACGAAGCGCGCCGAAAGCAAGTACAAGATCAACCGCCGGCTTGGCGTCAACCTGTGGGGCCGCCCGAAGTCGCCGCTCGCCAAGCGCGAGTATGGCCCCGGCCAGCACGGCCAGCGACGCAAGCAGAAGCCGACCGACTTCGGCATCCAGCTGATGGCCAAGCAGAAGTTGAAAGGCTATTACGGCAACATCGGCGAGAAGCAGTTCCAGAAGTACTATGTCGAGGCGGTGCGCCGCAAGGGCGACACCAGCGAGAACCTGATCGAGCTGCTGGAGCGCCGGCTGGACGCGGTGGTCTACCGGCTGAAGTTCGCCATCACCCCGTTCGCCTCGCGCCAGTTCATCAACCACGGCCATGTGTTGGTGAACGGCCGCCGCCTGAACATCGCGAGCTACTCGGTGAAGGACAACGATACCATCGAGGTCAAGGAGAAGTCCAAGCAGCTCGCGGTCGTGCTCGACGCGGCGCAGAGCGGCGAGCGCGACGTGCCGGAGTACATCGAGGTCGACCATCGCGCCATGAAGGGCCGCTTCCTGCGCGCGCCGAAGCTGACCGACGTGCCGTATCCGGTGCAGATGGAGCCGAACCTGGTGGTCGAGTTCTACTCGCGCTAAGTCGCGGCTCGGCTTGGCTGCGCGGCCCGTCCCATACAGGGCGGGCCGTTCGCATTTCTGGAGCGTGACCGCATGGACCCCGTCCTGGTTGAAGCCACCCGAGGCGCTCACGTCGAGAGCCGGCATAACGGAGCCGCGATCGTACTCGACGCCGATGGCGGCGCGGTGTTCAGCGTCGGCGACGTCGACCGGCCGGTGTACCCCCGCTCGGCGGTGAAGGCGCTGCTCGCCTTGCCGCTGGTCGAGAGCGGCGCCGCCGACCGGCTCCGGCTGACCGACGCCGAAATCGCCCTGGCCTGCGCGTCCCATGCCGGCGAGCCGGTGCATGTCGAGGCCGCCGCCAGCATGTTGCACAAGGCCGGGCGGGACCTGCGAACGCTGGAGTGCGGCATACACTGGCCCCGGGACCGTGCGGCTCGGGCGCTGGCGGCAACTGGCCAGGAGCCGACGGCGCTGCACAACAACTGCTCAGGCAAGCATTCCGGGTTCATCTGCCTCGCCTGCGACCGCCGCGACGATCCCTCCGGCTACGTCAGCCCGGACCATCCGACGATGCGCGCCGTCACCCAGGCGATGGCCGAGATGACCGGGGCGACGCTCGACGAGGGTAACCGCGCCGTCGACGGCTGCTCGATCCCGACCTTCGCGATCCCGCTACGGGCGTTGGCGCTGGCCTTCGCGCGGTTCGCCAGCGGTCGCGGCATGGCGCCGGACCGCGCCGCCGCGGCGCGTCGCATCCGCTCGGCCGTGGCCGCCAACCCCATGATGGTCGGCGGCACCGACTCGTTCGACACCCACCTGATGGCCGCGATGGGCGACCGGGTGTTTAGCAAGGGCGGCGCCGAGGGCGTCCACTGCTTGGCGATCCCGGAGCTGGGACTGGGTGTGGCGCTGAAGTGCGACGACGGCGCCGGGCGCGCGGCCGAAATCGCCGCGTCGGCGCTGCTGCACCGGCTGCTGGGCGGCGACGTGCTGGCCGGCTTCGCGTGGCGCACGCTGACCAACTGGAACGGCATCGCGGTGGGCGCGCTGCGGCCGGCGCAGGCGCTGGCATGACCGATGCTGCCACGGAAATCGCGCGCCGGCGCACCTTCGCGATCATTTCGCACCCGGACGCCGGCAAGACCACGCTGACCGAGCGCCTGCTGCGCGCCGGCGGGGCGATCCAGCTGGCCGGCAACGTGCGCGCCAAGGGCGAGCGGCGGCGCACCCGGTCGGACTGGATGGGCATCGAGCGCGAGCGCGGCATCTCGGTGGTCACCTCGGTGATGACCTTCGAGTACGGCGGCTGCGTGTTCAACCTGCTCGACACGCCGGGCCACGAGGACTTCTCCGAGGACACCTACCGCACGCTGACCGCCGTGGACGCCGCCGTCATGGTGATCGACGCCGCCAAGGGGATCGAGGCGCGGACACGCAAGCTGTTCGAGATCTGCCGGCTGCGCGACATCCCGATCCTGACCTTCATCAACAAGATGGACCGCGAGGCGCAGGACCCGTTCGCGCTGCTCGACGAGGTCTCCCAGGCGCTGGCTCTCGACACCGCGCCGGTGACCTGGCCGATCGGCCGCGCCGCCGAGTTCGCCGGCACCTACGACCTGCGCGCGAGGGAGGTCCACACGCTGCAGCCGTTGGGCCAATCCGATCCGCGGATGATCGCCATGGGCGAGGAGATCGACCTGGTGCGCGCCGCCCTGCCGGAGTTCGAGCTGGAGGCGTTCGCGCAGGGTCACCTGACGCCGGTGTTCTTCGGCAGCGCCATCCGCGAGATCGGCGTGGCCGACCTGCTCGACGGACTCGCGGCATACGGCCCGCGGCCACGGGCGCAGCCGGCCGACACGCGGATCGTCGAGGCGGACGAGGCGAACCTCACGGCGCTGGTGTTCAAGATCCAGGCCAACATGGACCCCAACCACCGCGATCGCATCGCCTTCGCGCGGGTCTGCTCCGGACGATTGGTGCGCGGGATGCGGTTGAAGCAGGTGCGTACCGGCAAGCTCATCCCGCTGCACGCGCCGCAGTTCTTCTTCGCCCGCGACCGCGCGCTGGCCGAGGAGGCGTTCGCCGGCGACGTGGTGGGCATCCCCAACCATGGCACGCTGCGGATCGGCGACACGCTGAGCGAGAACGAGGACATCAATTTCGTTGGCGTGCCGTATTTCGCCCCGGAAATCCTGCGCAGGGTGCGGCTCGACGACGCCATGAAGGCGAAGAAGTTGCGCCAGGCGCTGCAGGAACTGGCCGAAGAGGGCGTGGTGCAGCTGTTCCGCCCGCAGGACGGCAGCCCGCCGATGGTGGGCGTGATCGGCACGTTGCAGCTCGACGTGCTGCAGGCTCGGCTGCTCGGCGAGTACGGCGTGGGGATCGGCTTCGAGACGCCGCCGTTCCAGCTGGCCCGCTGGGTGACCGGGGAGAGACTGGCGCTGGCCCGGTTCGTCGCCGAGCAGCGCAACGCCATGGCCGATGACATCGACGGCGACCCGGTGTTCCTGGCCAGCAGCGCGTTCATGATGCGCCGCACCACCGACCTGCACCCGGCGCTGACGTTTCGCGACATCAAGGATTTCCGCGCCGTCAAAACCGCTGCATGATCCCTCCCGGCCGGGAGGGATCATGGCGCAGGCGGCGGGACTGGCGGTGATCGTGGGTTACGGCTCCGGGATTGGAGCCGCGGTGGCGCGGGCATTCGGCCGTGAGGGCATGGCGGTGGCGCTGCTGGCGCGCGACAAAGCCAAGGCGACGGCCGCCGCAGCCGCCATGGAGCGGGCCGGCGAGGCTCCGCAGGCGGCAGGGTATCGCGCAGATGCCGGCGACGCCGCCTCGTTGAACGCCGCCATCGACGCCGCCGTGGAGCGTTTCGGCGACGTCGGCGTGCTGGTCTACAACGCCGCCGCCTGGCGCGACGGCCCGGTGCTGGCGCTGACGCCGGAGCAGCTGGTCGAGGATTTCCGGGTCTGCACAGTCGGCGCGCTGGCTGCGGCGCGCGCCGTGGCTGTCGCGATGCAGGCGCGTAGGCGAGGCACGATCATCTTCACCGGCGGCGGCTTCGCACTGTTCCCGTCCGCCATGGCGCCGTCGCTGTCGATCGGCAAGGCCGGCATCCGGGCGCTGGCGCTGATGCTGGCGTCGGAGCTGGCGCCCTCGGGAGTGCGGGTCGGCACCGTCACCATCATGGGCGTGGTCGCGGCGGGCACCAAGTTCGACCCTGACGCCATCGCGCAGCGCTATCTCGACATCCATCACGGCGCCGCGGGGACCACGGTGGCGGAGCTGCAGTTCATCTGAGGAGGGTTGCATGCGCATCGGGATCATCGGCGCCGGCTTTATCGGCGGGACTTTGGGGCGGCTGTGGGCGGCGGCCGGGCATACGATCCGTTTCGGCTCGCGAAACCCAAGCCGGCTGGCGGAGCTGGTGGCGGAGCTGGGCGCCGCCGCATCGGCCGGCAGCCACGCCGAGGCGGTTCGGTTTGCCGACGTCGTGTTCACGGCGGCCCCGTACGGCGCATGGCCGGACTTGGCGGGGGAGCTCGGTCCGCTGCTGCGAGGCAAGATCCTGCTCGACGCCGCCAACCCGTTCGAGCGCGACGGCGCGTTCGCCAGCGCGGCCCTGGCCGGCGGCGAGGGGGCGGGGGTGCCGGTCGCCAGGTTGCTTCCGGGCGTGCTGCTGGTGCGCGCGTTCAACGCCGTCTACTGGGAGACGCTGCGCGACGAGGCGCACCGGCCGGGAGAGCGGCTGGCGATACCGCTCGCGGGCGACAACCCGGCCGCGGTCGAGAAGGCGGCGCGCCTGGTGTGCGACGCCGGGTTCGACCCGGTGATCGCCGGCCCGCTGGTGCAGGCGGCGGAGTTCGACGTCGGCGCGCCGGCCTACGACAACCCGCAGACGGCGCAATGCCTCGAACGGACGCTGGCGTTGCAGCCACCCGGCTGACGGCTAGGCGGCGGCCCGCTCCAGCAGGGTGGCGAGATAGAACGGCCGCCGGTGCTCCGACACCACGTCGAGGCCGAGCGACCAGCCGAACGCGCGGTGGATTCGTAGCGACACCCTGGAGTCGGGGTCGGCCGCGAAGAAGAAATGGTTGGCGATCAGGCAAAGGCCGCCGGGGGCGAGCATCTGCGACACCCGTGCCGCCACCCCCTTCAACGTCGCGTCGCTGAGCGGCGAAAGGTAGTACAGCACGTCCGAGACCACGATCAGGTCGAACCGCCCATCCAGCGCGCGCGGCAGGTCGAGCACGTCGCCCTGCGCGAAGCTGAGCGACGGCCGGCCGGCATGCCGCGCCCGCGCCAAGTCCACCGCCGCCTGCGCCACGTCGAGGCCGAGCACCGCATCGGCGCACGCTTCAAGCAGTCCGACCATCGCGCCCAGCCCGCAACCGATGTCGAGCGCCTGCGCGTAGCGGCGGCCTTGCGGCAGCAATCCCATCAGCGTCGCGTACTTGCGTTGCTGGTAGCGGTACTTCGGCGAGCCGGACGCCCAGGGATCGCCGCTTTCGCGGTACACGCGCTCGAACGCCTCGCGGGCGCCCACCGACGGCCGCAGCCGGGCAATCGCCGCGTCGGTGCGGGCGCTGCGGCGAAACAGCCCGATGTCGCGCACCGACATGAAGGCGACGCCGTGGAGGCGCGCGCGCCACCGTTCCGCCAAGGCGGCGGTTGCACTCATGGGGGAGACTCCGAACTCGTGTCAGCGCGCGGGCGAGGTCGCGGCCCGGGTGCGTAGCTTTTGCGCGTACACGTTGACGATCAACGCCAGCAACAGAATGAGCCCTCGTATCAGGATCTTCAGGAAGCTGTCGATGCGAACGTGGTCCAACCCGTTGTTCAGCACGCCCAGCACGAACAGCCCGACCAGCGTGTTGCCGATGCCGCCCTGGCCGCCGAACAGGCTGGTGCCGCCGACCACCACCGCCGAGATGCTGTCCAGCAGGTAGTTGTCGAACTCGTCCTGCTGCGCGCTGCCGAAATGCGCCACCCCCAACATGCCGCCGATCCCCGCGCACACCGCCGAGATGACCATCACCGAGGCGATGATGGCGCGCGTGTTGATGCCGGAGTATTCCGCCGCCTCGCGGTTGCCGCCGGTCATGTAGACGTAGCGGCCGAACCGCGTGTAGGTCAGCACGACGTGGCCGGCGAGCAGGATCGCCGCCGCCACGATGACGATCCACGGCACCGGCCCCAGCGAGCCGGACCCGAGTGTTCCGATCAGCCCCGGCACGTTGTAGGCGATCTGGCCGCGCACCAGCATGGCGCACACCCCGGCGCCGATTTGCAGCATCGCCAGGGTCATGATGAAGCTCGGGATGCCGATGACCGTCACCCCGAACGCCGTCGCCGCTCCTAGGACGGCGCTGGCCAGCACCGCCAGCAGGATGGCGACGCCGCCTGGCAACGGGAAGTTGGCGATGTTCACGCTGGCGTCCTGCAGCGTGAAGTAGGCGACCACGATGCCGACCGCGTTGGCGACGCTGGCCACGCTGAGGTCGATCTCGGCGCACAGGATCACGAAGGTCAGCCCGACCGCGATGATGCCGGTCACCGAGATCTGCTGCAGGATGTTGGCGAGGTTGCCCCAGGTCGCGAAGGACGGGCTGGCCAGCGAGAACAGCGCGACCAGCACCAGCAGCGTCGCGAACGGCGCGATGTTGCGAAGCTGGTGGCGGAGCCAGTCGGTCAGGCGCATGCCGAATCCTCTTTCATGCGGCGGCCAGCAGCCGGTCCTTGCTGACCGTCTCGCCGGCGAACTCCCGGCTGACGACGCCGCGCTTCATCACCAGGATGCGGTCGGCCAGCGACAGCACCGTCTCCGGCTCGGCGGAAACCACGACGATGCCGATGCCTTGGTCGCGCAGCGACTTCACGATCTTCAGCACGTCGTCCTTGGCGCCGACGTCCATGCCGCGGGTCGGCTCGCTCAGCACCAGCACCTTCGGCGGGTAGGTCAGCCACTTCGCCAGCGCCACCTTCTGCTGGTTGCCGCCGGACAGGGTGCCGAGCGGGCGGTTGACCTGCGGCGGGCGTATCTGCAACGATTTCACGTGCCGGTCGGCAATGCCGCGCTCGCTGTCAGGCCGCAGCCACAGCCGCGAGATGCGCTCCAGGATGGCGATGGAGACGTTCTTGTAGACCGGCTCCAGCGCGAACAGCATCGACCGCCGGCTTTCCGGCACGAAGGCGATGCCGGCGCGCTTGGCCGACGTGGTGTTGGACAGCTTCGCCAGAACGCCGCCGACGCTGACCTGCCCGCGGTCCAGCCGCAACTTGCCGAACAGCGCCCGCGCCAGGTCGAGCTGGCCCGAGCCCAGGAAGCCGTAGATGCCCAGCACCTCGCCGGCGCGCACGTCGAGCGTCACGTCCTGGAACGCCCCGGCGCTGCTCAGCCCTCGCGCGGCAAGCACCACCGGGGCGGCCGGCTTGCTGGCGAGCGCGATCTCGCCGGTGTAGCTCTCCTCCAGCTGCTCGTGGCCGGCGCCGATCATGCGGGTGATGATCCAGCTTTTGTCGATGCCCGAAGCCACGGCGGCGGTCTCGATCCGCCGCCCGTTGCGGAAGATCGTGACGGTGTCGCTGATCGCCAGGATGTCGTCGAGGAAGTGGCTGATGAACACCAGCGAGGTGCCGCCGTCGCGCACCCGCCGCAGCATCCCGAACAGCCGCTCCACCTCCGGCGGCGACAGCGCCGAGGTCGGCTCGTCGAGGATGATGAGACGCGCCCCGGACGACAGCACCCGCGCCAGCTCGACCAGCTGCTGCAGGCCGAGCGGCAGCGTGCCGATGCTGGCGTCGGGGTCGACGTCGATACCGAGCCGTTGCAGGTGCGCGCTGGCCTCGCGCCGCATCCGCCGCCAGTCGACCAGCCCGGCGCGGTTGGTCGGCTGCATGCCGAGCATGACGTTCTCGGCCACCGACAGCTCCGGCACGATGCTCAGTTCCTGATGCACCATGCCGATGCCGGCGTCGCGCGCGCCCCTGGCGGAGCGCAAACGCACGAGCTTGCCGTCAAGCAGCATCTCGCCATCGTAGACGGTGTGGACGCCGGCGATGATCTTCATCAGCGTGCTCTTGCCGGCGCCGTTCTCGCCGACCAGGCCGTGGATCTCGCCCCGGTTCAGGGTGAAGTCCACGTCGGCCAGGGCGACGACGCCGCCGAACGACTTGCGGATGCCGCGAAGCTCCAGCAGAGGCGACACCGACCGGTCAGATCAGGAAGTGCGCTTCCATCCAGGCCATGCCGGGCGCGTTGTCCTTGGTGACCACCGGGCCGTCGGCGACGATGTTCTTGGGGATACCGCCGCCGGTCTTCTCGCCGCCCATGACCGCCGCGACCCCGGCGACAATGGCGCCGCCGTGGATGCGTCCGGACGGGTTTCGCACCGTCGCGTGCATCTTGCCGCTGCTGATCGCCGCCAGCGCCGGCGGCATGGCGTCGCAGCCGCCGATCTTGATCTCGGTGCGGCCGTGCTGCTTCATCACGTTGTACGCCGCCAGCGCCATGTCGTCGTTGTGGAAGTAGGCGGCGTCGATCTTGGGGTACTTGGTCAGCAGCGTCTCCCAGATGCGCGCGGTCTTGGACACGTCCCAGTCGCCCGGCTGCTGGTCCACCACCTCGATGCCGGGATACTTCTTCATGATGCTGGCGAAGCCGCGTGCGCGGCCCTGCGCGCCGGTGTGGCCGAGCGCGCCCTGCGTCATCGTGACGATGCCCTTGCCGCCGATCGCGTCGACCAGCGCCTGCGTCACCGATGCGCCCATCAGCTCATTGTTGGGGGCAATGAAGCTGTGCACGTCGATGCTGTCGAGCGGGGCTATCAGCGTGTCCATGTCGATCACCGGCGTGCCGCCCTCGATCATCTTCTTCACCGGCGCGGTCAGGGTGCCGATGCCGAACGCCTGCATCGCCACGAAATCCCATTTCTGGCTGGCCATGTCGTCGATGGCGGCGCGCTGCTTGGTGGCGTTCAGCTCGCCGTCGAACCAGGTCACGTCGACGTTGAACAGCCGCCCCCAGCTTTCCGCCGCCTGCTTGCCCTGGGCGCACCAAGTCGCCTGCAAGCCAGCGTTGGAGAACGCCGCCTTCATCGGCTTGTCCGACCGCCCGGTGTCCTTGGCCGCCTGCTGCGCCATCGCCGGACTCATGCCGAAGCCACCGAGCAACGCGGCCGTGCCCAGGCCCATGGAAGCGGTGCGGAAGAAGTCGCGGCGGTTGCCGGAGTCGGTCATGGCGTTTCCCTTGTGGTTCGCCCCGGTTGCGGGTGCGTCTTCATGCGGCTGACACTGCCCTGCCGTCGGCCGGCTTGGCAAGGCGCAGGAAAGCCGCCAGCGAGGCCGACACCGCCGGCTCGCCGGGCACCGCCCTGAGCAACAGGTGGTCCAAGCCGACGGCGCCCCACTCGTTGATCAGCACCGCCGTCGCGGCGTAGGCCGGGTCGCGCAGGATGTGGCGCAGGAGTGTGGTCTTGCCGCTGCCGAGGAACCCGGTCAGGACATGCACCGGCGCGCGGGCGTCAGCCGTCACGCAGCGTTTCCAGCAAGCCCGGATCGAGCGGATCGATGGCGCGCCCGGCCATCCGTTCCGCCGCCGGCCAGGCGTCGAGCAGGGAATGGACGATGCCCGTGACGCCGGTGCTGTTGCGAAGCAGCATGGCGCTGCCCTGCCATTCCTCGACCGACAGCCCGAACGGCCGCAGCACGCGGCACGCCTGCGCGATCCGCTCCCGCCGCGCCTGACGCCGTTGCCAGGGAATCGCCGCAGCGGCGTCGGACGCCACCCCCTGCGTCCAGTCGCCAGCTCCGCCCAGCGCGCCGCATAATCCGTACATCGATGGTCCTCCGTCCTTGGCGCGCCAGTTTGGCGACAAGCGTCGGTCTGTAGCCGTCAGGCGACGTTGCCGACGTAGTTTCGCCATCGTTTGTATGGCATCTGCGGATGCCGTCGGCGTTTGGCGGCGGAAGGAACGGCCGGTCATGCACCCCTCGAACCGCTTTGCCCAGCTGTGTGCGAGCCTCGCCGTGGCCGGTTTGGTCACAGCGCCGGCGATCGCGCAGCCGGCGGCTCCGCCGTTCCAGGCGTCCGACCCGCCGAGCCGGGTCGGACGCCTGGCGCGGTTGCAGGGCACGGTGTCGTTCCGCACCGCCGACGCCGACCAGTGGAGCCCGGCCACGCGCAACTTCCCCATCGTGTCCGGCAACGATTTGTGGACCGAGCCGCAATCTGGCGCCAGGGTCGAGTTCGCGGCCAGCGCCGTCACGCTGGCCGCCTCGACCGAGTTCGACGTCGACCGGTTGCAGCCGTCCGGCCTGGCCGCGACCCAGCCGCAGGGAGAGGTGTTCCTGCAGCTGCGCCGGCTGGCCCGCGGCGAGACGGAGACCATTCAGACGCCGCGCGGCACGGTGACCATCGCCGCGAACGGCCTGTACGAGATCGCCGCCGGGGACACCCAGACGCCCACCTCCGTCACGGTGATCGAGGGCACGGCCCAGGTCGGCGCGGAGACGGTGTCACTCCAGGTCGCGGCCGGCCAGACCGCCTCGGTCACCGGAGCCGGGAGCGCCGACGCGCCGTTGCAGGGCAGCGTCGGCCCTGCGGCGCGCGATGCGTTCCTGGACGCCATGCTGTCCGCCATCGCCCCGCGCAAGGTCGCGCGCCGTTCCGAGGCGCCGGCGGCGGTCGCCACGATGCCGGGGGCCGAGGACCTCGCGGCAAGCGGCTCCTGGCAGCCCAGCCCGCAGTACGGCACCGTCTGGTATCCGCAGGTCGCCCCGGATTGGGTCCCGTACCGGGACGGCCATTGGGCCTACGTGACGCCGTGGGGCTGGACCTGGGTAGACGACGAGCCGTGGGGCTACGCGCCGTTCCATTACGGACGTTGGGTTCAGACAGGCGAGCGCTGGGGGTGGGCGCCGGCCTATGTCGGCCAGGGTGGCGTCGGCAATGGCGGCGGCTATTCCGACCAGGGCTATGAGGAGCCGGTCTACGCGCCCGCCTTGGTGACGTTCCTCGATGTCGGGGTGGGCGTGGCGACCGGCTTGGCGATTGGCTCGGCACTTCATCGCGACCGTGGCCACGACCGGACCGGTTGGGCGCCGCTGGGCTGGGACCAGCCGTACCGGCCATGGTACCGCGGCAGCGACCGCTACGTGCGCGACATCAACCGCACCAGCGTGTCGAACGTCAACAACATCACCAATGTCCGCAACGAGAACGTCATCGTCAACAATTTCAACCGCCGCGGCGTCACCGTGGCTCCGACGGCGGCGGTAGTCGGTTCGCAGCCGATTGGGCCGCGGGCGCAGTCCGTCTCGAACCAGCAGGCCGCCACCTTGCGACCGGCGGCGCGCCCGGACTTCCGCCCCGTCGCCGCCACCGCCGGCGTCACCTCGGCGCTGGCGAGGCGGCTTGGCGTGACCCCGGCGACCGCTGTCGCGCGTCCCGCGCCAGGGCCTGCGCCGAACCCGGCCCGGATCGAACGCGCCGCGAACCTGCGCGCGCCGGGTGCGACGCCGCCGGCTCCTGGCGCGCCGCCCCGCCTGCCTGCCGCAACGCCGAATGCTGCCGGCCTGCCGGCATTGCGCGGGGCCGGGACGCCTGTCGGCGCCGTCGGTCCACAGCCGCCGCAGGTCTGTCCCGCAGAGGCCCGTCCCGCAGCGGCTCGTCCCCCAGCGCCCGGCCCGGCGATCCTGCCCAGGGCCGCTGGCGGCGCGGTCCCGTCTGTTGCAGGTCTGGCTGCCGGCCAGCCGACGGCGCTGCCGGTGCTGCGCGGGCCAGCCCCGTCGCCGGCGGCTGGCCCGGCGGCCCGGCCAGCCTCGCCCGGCGCTGGCAGAGCGCGGCCAGGCCAGCTTCCGGGCGCGCAGCCGACCGCTCCAAGGCCCGGCCCTGGCGCAATCCCTGGCGCGGTCCTTGGCGCGGTCCCTGGCGCGCACGGCCCGGCACCGATGCCTCAGCCGCAAGCTCCCGCCGCGACGCCGCCGGCTACGGCGCCGGCACGTCCCGGTCCGGCAGCTCCGGCGCTGCGTCCGCCCGCCCCGTCGGCGCCTGTCGCGCCGCGCGTGCCGCCGGCTGCCCGTCCCGCGCCGCCCGCGGTTCGGGTCCCGGATCGAGTTACTCCGCCATTGGCGCAGCAGCCTCGTTTCACCCCGCCCCCGGCGCGGCCGGTCCCGCCGGCGCAGCCACGGTTCGTGCCGCCTCCGGCACCGGTGCAGCAGCCGCGGTTCACGCCACCCCCTCCGCCACCTCCGCGGGCCGCTCCGCCGCCACCGCCGCAGCAGCCGCCGCGGTTCACGCCACCGCCGCCGCGAGCCGCCCCGCCGCCGCCGCAACGGGCCGCTCCGCCGGCGCGGCCAGCCCCGGCCTGCACGCGGCAGCCATGCCGGTAACTCCGGACCTGCACGGTCAAGCCGCCGTGGTGACCGGGGCCACCGGCGGGATCGGGCTCTGGACGGCGCTCGGGCTGGCGCGGATGGGGGCCGAGGTGACGGTGGTGGGCCGCTCGCGCGAGCGGGCGGAGGCGGCGGTCCGCTTCATCGCCGAGCGCACCGGCAAACCGCAGCCGGCGATCGAACTCGCCGATTTCGCGTCGCTGGCGCAGGTCCGCGACCTCGGGGCAAGGCTGCGGCGGCGGCATCCGGCGCTGCGCCTGCTGGTCAACAACGCCGGCTTCGCGAGCATGGAGCGGCAACTCTCCGCCGACGGCTACGAGCTGACGTTCGCCGTCAACCACCTCGCGCCGTTCCTGCTCACCGAGTTGCTGCTGCCGTCGTTGCGGGCAGGCGCGCCCGCGCGGATCGTGACCGTCGCGTCGACCGCGCATATCGGCAGCCGCATCGCGTTCGACGACCTGATGGCGACGCGGCGCTACGGGGCGCGCTCCGCCTACGGGCAGTCCAAGCTGGCCAACATCCTGTTCACGCTCGAGCTGTCGCGTCGGCTGGAGGGCAGCGGCGTGGTCGCCAACAGCGTGCATCCCGGCGTGGTGGACACCGGATTCGGCGCCAATCTACGCGGCCTGCTCGGGATGGCCTGGAAGCTGGCCACGCCGTTCCTGCTGACCGCCGAGCAAGGCGCCGCCACGACCCTGCATGTCGCGGCGGCGCCGGAGCTGGCCGCCGTCACCGGGAAGTACTTCGCCCGCAGCCGCCCCGTCGCCCCGTCGCCCGCCGCTCGCGACGCCGTGGCGGCGTCGCGGCTGTGGCAGGACAGCGAGGCGCTGGTGGCAGCGGCCGCTTAGGTGCCCAGCGCGCTGCTCGCCGCATAGGCGCTGGCAGCCTGACCCGAGCCGCTGCTGGAGGATGCGCCCTGCGGGCCGGTGCCGCTCAGCAAGCCGCTGAGCGTGTTCAGGAGGTCGCTGCTCAGCTGCGTCAAGCTGGAACCGACGCTGGGGGTTTTCGTGCCGGCCGTAGCGGCTCCGGCCGCGGCCGGGCCGCCGCCGGTCAGCTGCGACGCAATCTGGTCGATGATGCCGCCGCCGCTCGCCGGCGCGCCGCTGGCTGACGGCTTGGCATGGTGGGCGTGCGGGTGGACGGCGCCGAGCGCCTGGGTGGCCTGGGAAGCAATGCTGCTGATCGACATCGCAAGTGGCTCCTGCTGGATGGTTCGTGCCACTCCCTTCGCAACGTCCGTGCCAGCGAGATCGCCTGCGATTGCCGGGAGAGGCAGTGCCCGGCCGGCAACAAATGCCGGTCTGCCGACGCCCCCAGGCAGCTATTGCCGCGTCCGCCGACGGCGCGGCTACGCCTTGCGGCGCAACCGCAGCCGCACCGCGATGTTCAGCAGGTCCGCCTTTATCTTGTCCCCTCCGCGGAAATACCAGAAATACGCCACGAACCAGATGAGCGCGGCGACCAGCGCCAGGGTTAGGTTTGGTGCTCACGGCTTCCGGTCGGCCTTGGCCTGGCGCCGGCGGGCGGTGAGGATGAACTCGGTGTAGCCGTTGGGCTGCGCGCCGCCCTCGAACACCAGGTCGCAGGCGGCGTGGAAGGCTGGTCCGTCGAACCCCGGCGCCATCGGCGCGTAGGCCGCGTCGCCGGCGTTCTGGCGGTCCACCACCGCCGCCATCCGGCGCAGCGTCGCCATCACCTGGTCGCGGGTCACGACGCCGTGCAGCAGCCAGTTGGCGATGTGCTGGCTCGAGATGCGGAGCGTCGCGCGGTCCTCCATCAGCCCCACGTCATGCACGTCCGGCACCTTGGAGCAGCCGACCCCCTGGTCGATCCAGCGCACCACGTAGCCGAGGATGCTCTGCGCGTTGTTCTCCAGCTCCTGCGTCACCTCGTCCTCCGACCAGTTGGCGCTGGCGGCCAGCGGGATGCTGAGGATCGCGTCGCGCGACGCCGACGTGCGGCTCGCCAGCTCCGCCTGCCGGGCGGCCACGTCGACCTGGTGGTAGTGCAGCGCGTGCAGGGTCGCGGCGGTGGGCGAAGGGACCCAGGCGGTGCTGGCCCCGGCACGCGGGTGCGCCGCCTTGCTTGCCAGCATGTCGGCCATGCGGTCCGGCGCGGCCCACATCCCCTTGCCGATCTGGCCGCGCCCGAGCAAGCCCACCGACAGGCCGACATCGACGTTGTTGGCCTCGTAGCCGGCGAGCCAGGCGGCGTCGCGCATCGCCTCCTTACGCACCATCGGCCCGGCCTGCATCGAGGTGTGGATCTCGTCGCCGGTGCGGTCGAGGAAGCCGGTGTTGATGAACGCCACCCGCTCGCGGCCTGCCGCGATGCAGGCGCGCAGGTTCAGCGTGGTGCGCCGCTCCTCGTCCATGATGCCCATCTTCAGCGTGTTGCGCGCCAGGCCGAGCATGTCCTCGACGGCGGCGAACAGGTCGCACGCGAACGCCACCTCGTCGGGGCCGTGCATCTTCGGCTTGACGATATAGACCGACCCGGCGCGGCTGTTGCGCGTGCCCGAGCGGCCGGCCAGGTCGTGCATCGCGATCAGCGACGTCACCGCCGCGTCCAGGATGGTCTCCGGCGTTTCGCGCCCGGCGGCGTCGAGCACCGCGTCGGTGGTCATGTGGTGGCCGACGTTGCGTACCAGCATGAGGCTGCGGCCGGGCAGGGTGAGCGTGCCGCCGTCCGGCGCAGTGTACCGGCGGTCGGGGTTGAGCCGCCGCTCCTGCGTGCGCCCGGCCTTCTCGAAACGGGCCGTCAGCGTGCCCTGCATCAGGCCTAGCCAGTTGCGGTAGATTTCCACCTTGTCCGCGGCATCGACTGCGGCGGCGCTGTCCTCCAGGTCGACGATGGTGCTGACCGCCGCCTCCAGCACGATGTCGGCAAGCCCCGCCGGGTCGGTGCGGCCGATCGGGTTGGCACGGTCCAGCACCAGTTCCAGGTGCAGCCCGTGGTGGCGCAGCAGGATCGTGCGCGGCGCTGCGGGCTCGCCGGTGTAGCCGACGAACTGCGCCGGATCGGCCAAGCCGGTATGCCCGTCGGCCCTGCCCACCCGCAGCGCTCCGTTCGAAACCGTGTAGCCGGTCGCCTCGACGTGGCTGCCTTGCGCGAGCGGGGCGGCCTGGTCGAGCACCTGCTTGCCGCCTTCCACCACCTTGGCGCCGCGGACCGGGTTGAAGCTGCCGCCGCGTTCGGCGCCGTCCTCGTCGGGAATGGCGTCGGTGCCGTAGAACGCGTCGTACAGGCTGCCCCACCGGGCGTTGCCGGCGTTCAGCGCGTAGCGGGCGTTGCTGCCCGGCACCACGAGCTGCGGCCCGGCGACGCGGGCGATCTCGTCGTCGACCCCCTCGGTGCCGACGACGACTCCGGACGGCTCCGGCAGCAGGTAGCCGATGTCGGTCAGGAAAGCCTGGTAGCTGGCCGGGTCGGGGACGCCGCGATGCGCTTCGTGCCAGGCGTCGATCTGGCGCTGCAACTCGTCGCGGCGGGCCAGCAACGCGGCGTTGCGGGCGGTGAACCGCTCCAGCAGCCCGGCATAGCCGGTCCAGAACGCGGCCTCGGCGATGCCGGTGCCGGGCAGCGCCTCGGCCGCGATGAAATCCCTCAGCAGCGGCGCGATCGTCAGGTCCAGGTCGGCCAAAGCGTTGTCTCCTCGATGCGACGCCGCTCCTAGCCGCCCCGCCCCGCGTTGACTAGGCCGCGTTGACCAGCCGGTCGAGCCGCAGCCGCTGGCGGTCGTCGGTCAGCCGCCGCGCCGCCAGGAACACCGCCGCCGCCGCCGCCAGCCCGGCGCCGCCCGACAGCAGGAACATCAGCAGTATTTGGTAACGTACCGCCTCCATCGGATCGAGCCCGGCCAGGATCTGCCCGGTCATGATCCCCGGCAGCGTCACCACGCCCGACGCCGACATGGCGTTGACGATCGGCAGCAGGCCACGCCGGATCGACTCGCGGATCAGCCGTGCCATCGCCTGGTTGACCGTGGCGCCGAGCGCCAGCTGCGCCTCGATCGCCGGCCGCTCGCGCAGCAGGCCGCCGAGCAGGCTGTCGAGCGCCAGGCTGGCCGAGTTCAGCACGTTGCCGAGGATGATGCCGGCAAGCGGGATGGCGTAGTGGGCGTCGTACCAGGGATGCGGCCGCAACGCCGTGGTCAGCGCCAGGATGCTGGTGACGGCGGTGGCGAAGGCGACGGCCGCGCCGCCGGTGGCGTAGTTGCCGAACCGCAGCAGGCGCTGCTTTGGCCGTGCCGCCACCTCGCGCCCGGCGATGGTCACCATCACGGCGATCACCAGCAGCGTCACCGGCGGCGAGGCGAGCGCGAACACCTGGCGCAGTACCAGGCCGATCAGCAGCAGCTGCGACACCATGCGGACCGAGGCGATGGCGAGCTGACGCGACAGCCCGAGCCGCAGCACCGCCGACAGGATGCCGTCGAGCACGATCAGCACCGCCGCCGCGGCGAGGTCGCCCGGCGTGAGGTGGATCGGGTTCACGCCGAGAGTTTCCCGTCGCGCATGACGAATTGCCGCCGCGCCATCCGCTGCGCCTGCTCCGGGTCGTGCGTCACCAGCACGATGGCGACGCCGTCGGCCAGCCGCTCGCGCAGCACCGCCTCGACCGCGCCGACCGAGGCGGTGTCCAGCGGCCCGGTCGGCTCGTCCAGCAGCAGCGCCGCCGGGTTGCCCAGCAGGGTGCGGGCCAACGCCAGCCGTTGCTTCTCGCCGGTCGACAGCCGCTGCACCGGCCCGTCCAGCAGCTCCGGCTTCAGGCCGAGCCGGGCGGCGAGCAGGCGGGCGGCCGGCAGGTCGGGGAAATGCTCGGCCACCGCCTCGTGCCACCAGCCCGACTCCGCCGCGGCGTAGGACACGCGGCGGCGCCATGCGGGGGGCGCGAAGCCGGCGCGGGCGGCGCCGTCGAGCCACACCTCGCCCCCGTTCGGGTCGAGGTCGGCGATCATACGCAGCAGCAGGCTCTTGCCCGAGCCGGACGCGCCCGAGATCGCGATGCACTCGCCACGGTCCAGCGCGATGTCGAACGGACCAGCCAACGCGCTGCATAGCCCGACAGTCTTTAGCCAGGCCGCCGTCAAAGGCCCATCCTCAAAGACCTATCCTCAAAAGCCGGCGAGCTTGCCTAGCAGGCGGGCGTGGCTGGCCATGCCGTGCCGGAAACAGCGGACCTCGAACTTCTCGTTGGGACTGTGGATCTGGTCGTCGTTCAGGCCGAAACCCATCAGCAGCGTGTCCATCCCGAGCAGCCGGCGGAACGTCTCGACCACCGGGATCGAGCCGCCGCCGCCCACCAGCACCGCCGGGCGGCCGTATTCCTCGGCCAATGCCTCCCGCGCCGCCGCGATAGCCGGGGAGTTGGTGGCGACCGCCATGCCCGGAGCCATGCCGAACGATTGGAACCGCAGCTTGGCGTCGGCCGGCACCCGCGCCTGCATGAAGCGGCGGAATGCTTCGGCGACGGCTTCCGGCCGCTGGCCCGGCACCAGGCGAAAGCTCACCTTCGCCCCGGCCTTGGCGGCGATCACGGTCTTGCTGCCGTCGCCGGCGTAGCCGCCCCAGATGCCGTTGACGTCGGCCGTGGGCCGCGCCCAAAGCCGGTCCAGCCCATTGCGCCCGGCCTCGCCCGCCGGGACCGAGAGCCCGATTCCGCCCAGGAACGCCGCCTCGTCGAAACCCAGCGAGGCCCACTGCGCCGCCCGCTCCGGGTCCACCTCCTGCACGCCGTCGTAGAACCCGTCGAGCTGCACCCGGCCCGCATCGTCGTGCAGCTGGCCCAGCGCCCTGGTCAGCGCGTTGATCGGATTCAGCGCCGAGCCGCCGAACATTCCGGAGTGCAGGTCGCGCTCGGCCGCCTGCAAATCGACCTGCATGTAGACCAGCCCGCGCAGGCTGGTGCAGATCGCCGGGGTGTCGATGTCCCACATGTCGGTGTCGCTGACGATGGCGGCGTCGGCGCGCAGCTCGTCGGTGTTGGCGGCAAGGAACGTCTCCAGGTTGACGCTGCCGATCTCCTCCTCGCCCTCGATCACGGCGGTGATCCGCACCGGCATGCCGCCGGTCTGCTCGTGCCAGGCGCGGAACGCCGCCAGCCACATCGCGACCTGGCCCTTGTCGTCGACCGCGCCGCGCGCCACCACGCGCGGGCCGTGCGGCCCCTCGACCACCGACGGCTCGAACGGCGGGCTGGTCCAGAGGTCGAGCGGATCGGCCGGCTGCACGTCGTAATGGCCGTAGTACAGCAGGTGCGGCGCGTCGCCTCCCAGACTGGGGCCACCGGGGCCGGGATGGTGCGCCACCACCACCGGATGTCCCTGCGTCTCGCGCAGCGTCGCTGCGAAGCCGAGGCTGCTCAACTCGTCCTGCGCGAACTTCGCGGCTGCCCGGCAATCGGCGGCGTGCGCCGGCTGGGCGCTGACGCTGGGGATACGCAGCCAGTCCAGCCAGCGCGCCTGCGCCGTGTCGGCGTTCGCGTCGAGCCTTGCGAGCACATCGCTGATGACCGTCATGCCATGCCTCTTTGTTGTGGTTGCGCCGCGTCCATGGCAGATCATGCTGGGCCTGAACAGGTGGCCCCAGCTTTACAGATGCCTTTGCCAAGGCCACCGGCCGCAGCGCCAGCACAGACAGGGAGGCCGAGCGTTTGGGCAAGTCCGAGACCGCACGCCGCGCCGCCGCGGGCCTGCTGCTGCTGGGCGCCGCCGGCTGCACCGTCGGACCGGATTTCCAGCAGCCGGCGTCGTCCTGGTCGCCGGCGTCATGGTTCGGCAACCGCCAGCCCCGCGTGCCGGCCAAGGCGCTGTTCAGCCAGCCGACGGCGGAGGCAGTCGACCCGAACTGGTGGTCGGTGTTCCGCGACCCGGAGCTGACCTCGCTCGAGCAGCGGGTCGCCGGCGGCAACTTCGACGTGCGCGGCGCGGTCGTGCGGCTGGCCGAAAGCCGCGCCTCGCTCGGCGTGTCGAGCGCCGACCTGTTCCCGCGGCTGAACGCCAACACCTCCTACACCCGCGAGCAGCAGAGCAAGCACGGCGTCATCGGCCTGTTCGGCGGCGGGGCCGCTTCGGGTTCGCCCGGCACCGCCTCGAACGGCCTCGGCGGCGTCCAGGGCGGGATTCCCAACACCATCCTGACGGCGCCGTTCGACCTCTACCAGTACGGCTTCGACGCGTCCTGGGAGGTCGACTTCTGGGGCCGGGTGAAGCGCGAGATCGAAGGCTCGCAGGCGCAGCTGCAGGCCAGCGCCGAGGCGCAGCGCGACACGCTGCTGTCGTCGCTGGCGGAGCTGGCGCGCGACTACATCCAGCTGCGCGGCGCGCAGCGCAACATCCAGATCACCCGGGAGAACCTGCAAACGGCGCAGCGCAGCCTGGAGCTGACGCGCGCGCGGGCGCAGGGCGGCCTCGGCAACGACCTCGACGTGGCCAACGCGGCGGCCCAGGTCGCCAGCACGCAGAGCCAGCTGCCCGACCTGCAGGCGCAGGAGATCACGCTCGCCAACGCCATCGCGCTGCTGCTCGGGCAGCCGCCCGACGCGCTCACCGCGGAGCTGCAGCAGCCCAAGCCGATTCCGCTGGTGCCGCCGAAGGTGCCGCTCGGGTTGCCCGGCGAGCTGGCCCGCCGCCGTCCCGACATCCGCCGGGCCGAGGCGCAGCTGCACGCGGCCACCGCCGACGTCGGCGTCGCGGTGGGCGACTTCTATCCGAAGGTGACGCTTTCCGGCAGCGTGGCGTTGCAGGCCACCCAGCTCACGCACGCGTTCGACATCGGCTCGGACAGCTACTCGCTCGGCCCCAGCATCACGCTGCCGATCTTCCAGGGCGGCCGTCTGCGCCGCACGCTGGAGCTGCGCCGCGGGCAGCAGCAGGAGGCGGCGCTCACCTACCAGCGCACCGTGCTCGGCGCGCTGCACGACGTGAACAACGCTCTGACCAACTACCTGTCGGAGCAGAACAAGCGCGCGGCGCTGATCGCGGCGGTCAAGCAGAACCGCGTGGCGCTGGGCCTGTCGCAGGCCCAGTACACGCAGGGCATCGAGACGTTCCTCAACGTGCTCATCGTGGAGCGCCAGCTGCTCGCGGCGCAACAGCAGCTGAATGTCAGCGTCACCACGCAGGCCACGGACCTAGTGCAGATCTACAAGGCGCTGGGCGGCGGCTGGGAGCAGGTCTACCCGGACCGGCCGGACGCCGGCGCAAACCCCTGAACGCGCTTGACCTTGCCGTCCGCCGCTGGTGTGGTCGGGGCTTACCGGCGAGGACGGCGCGAATGGCCAGGATGCTCCCAGCCGCGGCGATGCTGGCGGTCGGCCTGCTCGCCGGAGTGGCCCAGGCGAAGGATACGCTGGTGCTCGGGATGCAGCTGGAGCCGCCCAACCTCGACCCTACGGCCGGGGCGGCGGCGGCGATCCGGGAGGTCACCTACGCCAACATCTTCCAGGGCCTGACCCGGATCGACCGTGACGGCCGGGTGCAGCCCGCCTTGGCGTCGAGCTGGACCGTCTCGCCGGACGGGCTGGCCTACACGTTCAAGCTGGCGCCGAATGCCCGGTTCCACGACGGCGCGGCGTTCGACTGCAACGTGGTCAAGTTCTCCTATGACCGGGCCGTCGCTCCCGACAGCGTCAACGCGCAGAAGGGGCTGTTCGAGCCGATCCTGCGGACCGAGTGCCCCGATCCGCACACCGCGCTGGTCACGCTGAAGCATCCCAGCGCGCTGTTCCTGTTCGACATGGGCTGGGGCGACGCGGTGATGGTCTCGCCGGCCACGGCCGCGGGCAACAGGACCCATCCGGTCGGCACCGGGCCGTTCCGCTTCCGCCGCTGGGTGCAGGGCGACCGGGTCGAGCTGGAGCGCAATCCCGCCTACTGGGGAACAGCCCCGAAACTGGCCGCGGTGACGTTCCGCTTCGTGGCCGACCCGGCCGCCGCGACCGCCGCGATGCTGGCCGGCGACATCGACGCGTTCAGCAACTTCCCGGCGCCCGAGGCGCTCGACCAGTTCCGCGCCGACCCGAGGTTCGCGGTCCGTGTCGGGACCACCGAGGGCAAGACGATCCTGGCGCTGAACGAGGCCCGCAAGCCGTTCGACGACGTGCGCGTGCGCCGCGCCCTGGCCTACGCCATCGACCGGGCGGCGCTGATCGAGGCGACCGAGAGCGGCTTCGGCGAGCCGATCGGCTCGCACTACGTGCCGACCGATCCCGGCTACGTCGACCTGACCGGCGCCTATCCGTACGACCCGGCCAAGGCCCGCGCGCTGCTCGCCGAGGCCGGGGTGAAGCCCGGTTTCAAGCTCACGATCATGCTCCCGCCCCCATCCTACGCGCGCAAGGGCGGCGAGGTCGTCGCGGCGATGCTGGAGCAGGTCGGGATCAAGGTGGCGTTGGTCCCAATCGAGTGGGCGCAGTGGATCGACCAGGCGTTCCTGCGCGGCGACTACGACGCCACCATCATTTCGCATACCGAGCCGCGCGACCTGGACATCTACGCGCGCGAAAAATATTACTTTAACTACCGCAGTCCGGACTACAGGGCGCTGTTTCAGAAGTATGTCGGCACGGTCGACCCACAGGCGCAGTCGGCGCTGCTCGGCGACCTGCAACGCAAGCTCAGCGCCGATGCGGCCAACGTGTTCCTGTTCGCGCTGCCGAAGATCGGCGTGGCGGCGGCGAAGCTGCATGGGCTGTGGGACAACGATCCGGTTCCTGCCAACGATGTCGGCGGCGTAAGCTGGGGCGACTGACCGCATTCCTGGCGTGGCGGGTCGCCGTCTTGCTGGCGACCTTGCTGCTGGCCTCGCTGGCGATCTTCGTGGCGCTGCAGGTGCTGCCGGGCGATCCGGCGGCGGTGATGCTGGGCACCGGCGCGCGCGCCGACACGCTTGCGGCGCTGCGCCATCAGCTCGGCCTCGACTGGCCGGTGGCGTGGCGCTACCTGCGCTGGCTGGGCAGGTTGGCGCTGGGCGATTTCGGCGAGAGCGTGACCTACCACGTCCCGGCGGCGCAGCTGATCGCGCAGCGCCTGCCGGTCAGCCTGCCGTTGGCCGCCGCGGCCATCGTGCTGTCGACTGCGGCCGGCCTGCCGCTCGGGGTTTGGGCGGCGGCGCGGCGGGGCGGCGTGGGCGATGTCGCGGCCATGGCGGTGGCGCAGCTCGGCGTTGCGGTACCGAATTTTTGGCTGGGGCTGTTGCTGGTCCTGCTGTTCGCGGTGCGGCTGGCGTGGCTGCCGGCGAGTGGCTTTCCCGGCTGGGACAGCCCCGCCGCGGCGATCCGGGCGCTGCTGCTGCCGACGCTGGCGCTGGCGCTGCCGCAGGCCGCGGTGCTGGCCCGGGTGACGCGCGGCGCGGTGCTGGAGACGCTCGGCGAGGATTTCGTGCGCGCCGCCCGCGCTCGCGGCCTGTCGCGGCGGGCGGCGCTGTGGCGGCACGCGGCGCCCAACGCCATGGTCCCGGTGGTGACGGTCATCGGCCTGCAGTTCTCGTTCCTGCTGGCCGGCGCGGTGATCGTGGAGAGCGTGTTCACGCTGCCCGGCCTGGGCCGTCTGCTGTTCCAGGCCATCGCCCAACGCGACCTCGTGGTGGTGCAGGACTTGGTCGTGCTGCTGGTCGCCAGCGTCGTGCTGGTGAACTTCGCCGTCGACCTGGCGTGCGCCGCCATCGACCCGCGGCTGCGGGCGTGAGCCCGTCGCTGGCGGCCGGGAGCGCCATTGCGGCGCTGCTGCTGGCGTCGGCGGGGCTGGCCTCGTTCTGGACGCCGTACGACCCGACCGCCATCGACATCGCGCACCGGCTCGCCGCCGCGTCACGGGCGCATTGGCTCGGCACCGACCCCTTCGGGCGTGACCTGCTTTCGATGCTGATGCTAGGCGCGCGCGGCACGCTGGGCGTGGCGGTCGTGGCGGTGCTGGCCGGAGCGGCGGCCGGCGTGCCGTTGGGCGTGCTGGCGGCGCGTGGCGGCTGGCTGGACGAGCTGCTGATGCGCGGGGCCGACTTGCTGTTCGCGTTTCCGGCGTTGCTGACCGCGGTGATGCTGACCGCCGTGGCCGGGCCGGGCGCGTTCAACGCCATGGCCGCCATCGGCGTGTTCAACGTCCCGGTGTTCGTCCGGGTGGCGCGCGCGGCGGCCGGCGGCGTATGGCGGCGCGACTACGTGCTGGCGGCGCGGGTGGCGGGGCGTCGCGAGGCCGCCATCGCCACGGCGCACGTGCTGCCCAACATCGCCGCCGCCCTGGTGGTGCAGGCGTCGTTGCAGCTGGCGCTGGCCATCGTCGCCGATGCCGGGCTGGCCTATGTCGGCCTCGGCACCCAGCCGCCGCAACCGAGCTGGGGGCGGATGCTGAACGACGCCCAGACGTACATCTGGCGCGCGCCGCTGCTGGCGGTGTTTCCGGGCCTGGCGATCACGCTCTCGGTGCTGGGCCTGAACCTGCTCGGCGACGGGCTGCGCGACCTGCTCGACCCACGGCTGCGGTGATGCTGGCGGTGGAGCGGCTGTCGGTGTCGATCGGCGACGCCGTCGTGCTGTCCGACGTCAGCTTCGGCGTCGCGGCGGGCGAGGCGGTGGGGATCGTGGGCGAGAGCGGCAGCGGCAAGTCGATGGCGGCGCTGGCGGTCATGCGCCTGCTGCCCGCCGCCGCGCGCCCGAGCGGCGGCATCGCGTTCGACGGCGACGACCTGCTGGCGATGGATGACGGCGCGCTGAACCGGATACGCGGCGCGCGGATCGGCATGGTGTTCCAGGAGCCGATGACCGCGCTCAACCCGTTGCGGCGCGCCGTCGACCATGTGAGCGAGCCGCTGCGCCTGCATGACGGCCACGGGCGGCGGGCGGCGCGCGACATTGCCGCGGCATTGCTGGCGCGGGTCGGCGTCGAGCGTGCGGAAGCCTATCCGCACCAGCTTTCAGGCGGGCAGCGGCAACGGGTGATGATCGCGGCGGCGCTCGCCTGCGGGCCGGCGCTGCTGATCGCCGACGAGCCGACGACGGCGCTCGACGCCACCGTGCAGGCGCAGATACTGGACTTGCTGGCCGACCTGCAGCACGAGCGACGGATGGCGCTGCTGCTCATCAGCCACGACCTCGGCGTCGTCGGCCAGGCGACGGCGCGGCTGCTGGTGATGTATGCCGGGCGGGTGGTGGAGCAGGGATCGACCGCCGCGGTGTTCGCGCGCCTGGCGCACCCGTATACGCGCGGGCTGTTCGCCGCCTCGCCGCACGCCGTCCGCGACGGCCGGTTGTCGCCGATGCCGGGGCAGGCGCCGGACCCCCGGGCAATGCCGGCAGGCTGCGTGTTCGCGCCGCGCTGCCTACGCGCGCACGACGATTGCCGCAGCCAGGCGCCCCGGCTGGAAGGCTCGGCGGAGCACCAGGTGGCGTGCTGGCATCCTTGGTCATAAGCGGGTGGCCGTGACCGGGCCGTTGCTGGAGGTGGACGGCGTGGTGCGCGAGTACCGCGGCCGGCGGGTGCTGCACGGCGTCAGCCTTGCCGTGCCGCGCGGCGGTTCGCTCGGCATCGTGGGCGAGAGCGGCAGCGGCAAGTCGACGCTGGCGCGCACCATCCTGGCGCTCGACCGGCCGCAGGCGGGCACCGTGCGGCTGCTGGGCGAAGACCTGTTCGCGTTGCCGCCGGATCGGCTGCGCGCGGCGCGACGGCAGATGCAGGCGGTGTTCCAGGACCCGTACGGCTCGCTCGACCCACGCATGAGCGTCGCCCGTAGCGTCGCCGAGCCGCTGCTGACGCTGCGCGACGCGCCGCCCGCCGAACGCGCGCGGCGGGTGGCTGCCGCGGTGGACGCCGTGGGCCTGCCGGCCGCGTTCCTGGCCCGCACGCCGCACCAGCTCTCCGGCGGCCAGCGCCAGCGCGTCGCCATCGCCCGGGCGCTGGTGACGAACCCGGCGCTGGTGGTGGCCGACGAGCCGGTGTCGGCGCTCGACGTGTCGGTGCAGGCGCAGGTGCTGAACCTGATGCTCGACCTGCAGGCGCGCTTCGGCCTGGCCTGGGTGTTTATCAGCCACGACCTTGCGGTGGTGCGCTGCATCGCGACCGAAGTGGCGGTGCTCCACCAGGGCCGCGTGATCGAGCAGGGGCCGGCCGCCGCGGTGCTGGCGACTCCGCTGCACCCTTACACCGCAGCGCTGGCTGCGGCCGTCCCGGGTTTCGGCGCAGCCCGCCGGCAAGCGCCGGCCGCGCGAGGATTGGACCTCCCTGGCGGCTGCGCCTACGCCGCGTCTTGTCCCCGCGCCTCCATCCGTTGCGCGGAGCCGCCGAAGCTGCGAACGCTGGGCGGCCGACAGGTCGCGTGCCACGCGGCCGAAGCCTGACAAGGCGGCCTTGCCTTCCAAGCTTTGAAAGCGTGCAGATTGCAGACGCTCTCGGGCGCCCTGCCGGAGCGGGCTGCCTTGATCCCAAACGACAGGGCGGATCGCTGGCGCAAGAACTCGTTCTTGAAGACGAACTGTCCGGTGTTGACGGTCAGAACCTGCGTCGCCACAGAGTTGTCGGGCAAGCTGAACGCACCGTGGGGTTGCACAGTCGGTCTGCTACACTGCAAACAATTTTAGCAACGAAGTATAGTTACGCAGCGGTAATCCTCGCTTAATATTACTTGTTGTTCACATTATAACTTAGAAAAACAATCCTATTTTGAAGTTGCCGGCTATCCCTTCTTGTTCAAAGTTAATTCCTATGCTGCGAGAACGTTTGATGATGCGTTGTGTGATGTGCTGCCTCAGGCTCATCTGCTGCGCGCCAATCCGTGCGTACAGCGGCGACGCCACATAGAACCCGGTGCGTGAGGGCCTCGCGCCCGAGCGCCACCGGACAACTTTCACCACCTATCATTGGAGCATCATCATGCGTTACGCCTACACCGCCGCAGGCATCGCCCTTTCCTTGCTGGCCTTTCGGGGCACGGCGCAAGCGGAGCCGATCCAATACACCGAAAGGGCGACCGCCAGCGGCACGCTCGGCAGCGAGTCCTTCACGAACAGGCAAATCGTGGTGAGCTACACCGGCGACACGGCCAACGTCAGCTCTCCGGCCCCGGGCGTCCTCCAGAACAGCGGCGGCGTTGCGGCATTCTACCTACGCGGCGTCGGCGCCGGCACCTTCAAGGGTGGCATAGCCCTTCTCATCAAGCCTCAGAGCGGATTTTCCATCGCCGCGATCAGCACCAACCCCAATTTGGTCCCGAATGCGCCAGGCGGGAACTCGGCGGGCGGGGACGTCCTCGGCACCAACAACCCGGCTCTCGCGAGCTACAACCTGGCCACTCCCCTCGGTCCGCTCGTCGGTCCGAGCGTGCTCCAATCCAACCCGGCCGCGGGGAGCAACGGCGTACCCGGGACCTTCTCCACCACCGCGGGCAACCTCACCCTGACCTCGGCCGGCAACGTCAGGTTCCTCGCGACCACGTACGCCGAGGGTAAAGGCAACGGTGGGGATAACGGCGACGGCGAAGGCGACGCGACCTCAAATTGACCTGGGCAGGCGACGTTACATCGATCTCGATCACGACGAAAACTCACGACAACTAGATTTCGCCAGCGTCTAATCGAGTGGATGGCTGCAGCGAGGCTGGGGCGCCCATGAAGGAGTTGGCGTCCCTCTCGCGGTTTTCCTTAGATCGCAACCATCTTCAGGCCCGTCTGCGCCGCCGCTCCGGCTTGGCTTCCACCAACGTCAGCAGCGGCGCCAGGAACCGCCCGGTATGGCTGGCCGGCGACTGCGCGATAGCCTCCGGCGTGCCGGCCGCGACCACGTAGCCGCCGCCGTCGCCGCCTTCCGGCCCCAGGTCGATCACCCAGTCGGCGGTCTTGATGACCTCCAGATTGTGCTCGATCACCACCACGGTGTTGCCCTGGCGAACCAGCTCGTGCAGCACCTCAAGCAGCTTTCGCACGTCTTCGAAGTGCAGGCCGGTAGTCGGCTCGTCGAGGATGTACAGCGTGCGGCCGGTGGCGCGCTTGGCCAGCTCCTTGCTGAGCTTCACCCGCTGCGCCTCGCCGCCCGACAGCGTGGTGGCCTGCTGGCCGAGCTTGACGTAGCCGAGGCCCACCTGCTGCAGGATCTTCAGCCGGTCGTGGATGCGGGTGGCGGCGCTGAAATACGGCACCGCCTCGTCCACCGTCATGTCGAGCACGTCGGCCACCGAGTTGCCGCGGAACTTGATGTCAAGGGTTTCGCGGTTGTAGCGGCGGCCCTTGCAGGTGTCGCAGGTGACGAACACGTCGGGCAGGAAGTGCATCTCGATCTTCAGCACGCCGTCGCCCTGGCAAGCCTCGCACCGCCCACCCTTGACGTTGAAGCTGAACCGCCCGGATTTGTAGCCCCTCGCGCGGCTCTCCGGCAGCTCGGCGAACCAATCGCGGATCGGCGCGAACAGATCGGTGTAGGTGGCCGGGTTGGAGCGCGGGGTGCGGCCAATGGGCGACTGGTCGATGTCGATGATCTTGTCGAGCAGGCCCAAGCCGTCGATGCGCTCGTGCTTGCTCGGCACCTCGCCCGATCCCATCAGCTTGCGCGACGCCGCCTTGTACAGCGTGTCGACCACCAATGTCGACTTGCCGCCGCCGGAGACGCCGGTGACGCAGGTGAAGGTCGCCAGCGGGAACTCCGCCGTCACCTGCTTCAAGTTGTGGCCGGTGGCGCCGACCACGCGGATCACCCGGCTCTTGTCGAACGGCCGCCGCTCGGCCGGGATCGGGATGCCCTTGCGGCCGGAAAGGTAAGCGCCGGTGACCGAGGCGGGGTCGGCCGCGACCTCCGAGGGCGTGCCGTGGGCGATGACGTGGCCGCCGTTGACGCCGGCCGCCGGCCCCATGTCGATCAGGTAGTCGGCGGCGCGGATGGCGTCCTCGTCGTGCTCCACCACCAGCACCGTGTTGCCCAACGCCTTGAGCCGCCGCAGCGTGCCGAGCAGCCGCTCGTTGTCGCGCTGGTGCAGGCCGATGGAAGGCTCGTCGAGCACGTACAGCACGCCGGTCAGGCCGCTGCCGATCTGGCTGGCGAGCCGGATGCGCTGGCTTTCGCCGCCTGACAGCGTGGTCGAGCCGCGCGCCAGGGTCAGGTAGTCCAGGCCGACATCGACCAGGAACTGCAACCGCTCCTGGATCTCGCGCAGGATGCGCCGGGCGATCTCGGCGCGCTGCGGCGTCAACGTCGCCTCGACTTTGCCGAACCAGTCGCGCGCCTCGCGGATCGACAGTTCGGATGCCGCCGCGATGTGGTGGCCGGCGATCCTGACCGCCAGCGCCTCCGGCTTCAGCCGCGCGCCGAGGCACACGGCGCACGGCTTCTCGGCCTGGTAGCGGCTCATCTCCTCGCGCACCCAGGCGCTGTCGGTCTCGCGGAAGCGGCGTTGCAGGTTGGTGATGACGCCCTCGAACGGCTTGCTGACGCCGTACTCGCGCACCCCGTCCTTGTAGGTGAAGGCCACCGAATCCTTGCCGGTGCCGTGCAGGATGCCCTCGCGCGCCGCCTCCGGCAGGTCCGACCATGGCTTGCGGGTGGACACCTTGAAGTGCCGGGCGAGGCTGGCAAGCGTCTGGTCGTAGTATGGCGACTGCGCCCCGGTCCATGGCGCGATGGCGCCCTCGGCCAGCGGGCGGCGCTCGTCCGGCACCACCAGCGCCGGGTCGAAGAAGCTCTCGACGCCGAGGCCGTCGCAGGCCGGGCAGGCGCCGTGCGGGCTGTTGAAGCTGAACAGCCGCGGCTCGATCTCCTCGATGCTGAAACCGCTGACCGGGCAGGCGAACTTGCTGCTGAACACGGTGCGCTCGCCGGTCTGGGCGTGCTCGGCGTAGGCGAGGCCGTCGGACATCGCCAGCGCCGTCTCGAAGCTGTCGGCCAAGCGCGGGCCAGCGTCGGCGCGCACCACCACGCGGTCGACCACCGCCTCGATCTCGTGCTTGGTCTTCTTGTTGAGCGCCGGGACCTCGGCGATCTCCATCAGCTTGCCGTCGACCTTGACCCGGGTGAAGCCGCGCGCCTGCAGCTCGGCCAGCTCCTTGCGCCCCTCGCCCTTGCGGTCGCGCACCACCGGGGCGAGCAGCAGCAGCCGGGTGCCGTCCGGCATCGCCAGCACCCGGTCGACCATCTGGCTGACCGTCTGGGCCTCGATCGGCAGGCCGGTGGCGGGCGAGTACGGGACGCTGACCCGCGCCCACAGCAGGCGCATGTAGTCGTGGATCTCGGTCACCGTGCCGACCGTGGAGCGCGGGTTGCGGCTGGTGGTCTTCTGCTCGATGGAGATGGCCGGCGACAGGCCCTCGATGCTGTCGACATCGGGCTTGGCCATCAGTTCGAGGAACTGGCGCGCGTAGGCCGACAGCGACTCGACGTAGCGGCGTTGGCCCTCGGCGTAGACGGTGTCGAACGCCAGCGACGACTTGCCCGACCCGGACAGGCCGGTGATGACGGTCAGGCTGTCGCGCGGGATGTCCACGTCGACGTTCTTCAGGTTGTGTGCGCGGGCGCCGCGCACGCGAATGTAGCCGGCCATGCAGAGTCCTTACAGCAGACTGTGTTCTGGAATCGTTCTATGCTATGATGGCGGTTCGCATCTGCGTTGGGAAGTGCGCGATGCTGGGATCTGACGAGGAATGGAACGATTATGGCGGGTGTGAACAAGGTGATCCTGGTCGGCAACGTCGGCAAGGACCCGGAGATCAGGACGACGCAGGACGGCACCAAGATCGCCAACTTCTCGATCGCCACCAGCGAGACCTGGAACGACAAGGCGAGCGGCGAGCGCAAGGAGAAGACCGAGTGGCACCGCGTCGTGGTGTTCAACGACCGTATCACCGACGTGGTCGAGAAATACGTGAAGAAGGGCAAGTCGGTCTACGTCGAGGGCTCGCTGCAGACCCGCAAGTGGACCGACCAGAGCGGCACCGAGAAGTTCTCCACCGAGGTGGTGATCGGCCGCTTCAAGGGCGAGCTGACGCTGCTCGGCGGGCGTAACGATGCCGAGGGCGAGGGCGCCGACGGCGGCGGCTACCAGCCGCGCGAGCGTTCGGCGGCAGCGCGGCCCGGCGCACCGCGTGGCGGGGCCGCATCGCCGTCGTGGGACGCCCCGAAAGGGGGCGGCGACCTGGACGACGACATCCCGTTCTGAAACCGTCTTGCCGTAAAGAGTAGAGGGCGGGAGATCAGGTTGGCCGGTGCCTCGCCGTTGTCGCGGCGAGCCAATCTACCACAGCTCCGAGAGCCTCGCGCCCGCCAAGCCCGCGCGCTTCGGCGAAGGTGGTGGAGGGTGGCGTCGAGACCTCGATCTGCGACTGCAGCAGCTCGCCTTCGGCCCGCGGCTGGCGGACCTGGGCGGCGTCATGGGACGCCTTGACCGTGCGTCGAGGCGTGCCGCGGCTGATCGCGTCCGTAAGAAAATACTCTTCCTCGACGCCGAACCAGTAGCTTGCGTCCATAATCGTCGCCGACGACCCTTGCCGCCCGTGTCAGGGCTTGAACACCGCTCGGATGCAGCCGTCCTCCTTGTTCTTGAACATCTCGTAGCCGCGCGGCGACTGCTCCAGCGACATGCGGTGACTGACCAGGAACGACGGATCGAGCTTGCCCTGCTGCACAAACTCCAGCAGCCGCGGCACGTAAGCCTGGCCGTGCTGCTGGGCGGCACGCATCGTCAGGCCCTTGTTGAGGATCACGCCCATGGGGAACTTGTCCATCATCCCGTAGACGCCAAGGACGGACAGGATGCCGCCCTTGCGGCACGCCACCGTCATTTCGCGAAGCGCCTGACCACGGTCGGTCTCCAGCCGTAGCGCCTGCTTCACGCGGTCATAGGCGTATTGCACCCCAGTGCCGTGCGCCTCCATGCCCACCGCGTCGATGCAGGCGTCGGGGCCGCGGCCGTAGGTCATCGCCTTCAGCGCCTCGGGCACGTTGTCGCACTCGCCGTAGTCGAGCACCTCCGAGCCGGCGCGCTCGCGCGCCAGGCGCAGCCGCTCCGGCAGGCGGTCGATGCCGATGACGCGCTCGGCCCCGAGCAGGCGGGCGCTGATCTGCGCCATCAGCCCGACCGCGCCGCAGCCCCACACCGCCACCGTGTCGCCCGGCTGGATGTTGCAGAAATCAGCGCCCATGAAGCCGGTGGGCGCGGCGTCCGAGACGAACAGCGCCTGCTCGTCGGTGACCCCGTCCGGGACCTCGAAGCAGCCTACGTCGGCGTGCGGCACCCGTATGTAGGTGGCGTGCGAGCCGGCGTAGCCGCCAAAGGCGTGGGTGTAGCCGTAGATGCCGGCAGTCGGGTAGCCGAACAGCGGCACCTGCATCTCGGGCTTCGGATGGGTGTTGTCGCACAGCGAGAACAGCTTGTGCTCGCAGTACCAGCAGCCGCCGCAGCTGATGAACGACGGCACCACGACGCGCATCCTGCGGCGCACGCGCTTCACCTCCGCGCCGGTGTCGACGACCTCGCCCATGAACTCGTGGCCGATGACGTCGCCCTGCTTCATCGTCGGGATGTAGCCGTCGATGAAGTGCAGGTCGGAGCCGCAGGTGGTGGTCAGCCCCACCTTGAGGATGACGTCGTGCGGGTTGATGATCTTCGGGTCGTCCACGGTGTCGACCCGCAGGTCGTTCACGCCGTGCCAGCAAAGTGCGCGCATGGAATTCTCCTGGTCGGATCAGCGTGAGTCGGCGCGAGCTGCCGGCTGGCCGCGCGTGGTCGGGATTTCGCCGGTTTCCGCCAACGCCTTGAAATAGTGCAGCGCCGCCTCGGCCATGGCGCCGGGAGCCATGCCGCCGAACATCTGCACGGCTTTGCGCCCCAGTTGCCCGCCGGGCGGGGCGATGCTGGCGGCAAGGGTGACCGCCGTCCCAAGGGTGCCCGGCGCCGCTTGCAGCGACATCGACAAATCGGTGACCGCCGCTTCTGCGCGTGGCTCCGACCGCCAGGAAACAGAAGAGTCCAGCTGCTCGCGCGGCGCGGCGCTGGTCCAGGATCGGGTTCGGAGGCCGTCGACCGTCCAGCGCATCCCGCCGTCGGGCATCGGCTGCAGGGTCGCGAACGGCGCCAGCAGCCGGGGCAGGGTCTTCGGGTCGCGCAACAGCTGGAACAACTCGGCGGCCGGGCGGGCGACCGTGATGACGCGCGTGACCCTGACCGGCTGCCCCGCCGCCGTAGCGCCGCCTGCGCCCTCGCTGAGCCGGGACGCGCACCAGGCGTCGACCGCCGCGAGGCCCGCCACCATGCCGAGCGCCGCGACCGCGGCGCCTCGCCGCCGATTGCCGGGAGTGACCTGGGCGGCCAGCGTGACCGCATCGAGCGCGTCGCCACCGACCCGGCCCCACAGCCACGGCGCCGGGTCGCGCGCGGTCAGCAGGCCGATGCCGTTGCCGATCTCGCGCAGCCCATAGCCGCGTATCAGGTTTTCCCGCCCGCGCATCCCGAACGTCCGCGCCAAGCCGCCCGCGCCGAGCAACTCGACTACGCCGAGGCCGATGGAGAACCAACCAAGCGCCATGGCCACCTGGCTCGGCTGCACCTCGGCCATCGAGCGCTGCATGACCTTGGTAAGCTGTCCGGACATTTCGCGCGCTCCGCTGCCATCGGTCGGAGCAGGTCCTACGTTCCAGCGCCCGCCGGTTTGCCGGAGCGGGGCGCACAGGTGAGTGAAGCAGGGTGGCTCAGGCCTGGAACTCGGCGGCGGTGGCGAAGGCGCTCTGCGTTCCGGGCCGGGTGATCGAGTCCGCCGCGTACCCCGCCGCGTCGGCCATGGCGGCGGCGATGTCGCCGCCGCGGGCGTAGAAGTGGGCGAAGCTGCCGATGAAGGCGTCGCCGGCGCCGGTGGTGTCGACCGGCGTGACCGGCACCGGCGGCACATGCAGCGCCGGCCCGTCGCCCGTCGCCAGCAATGCCCCGTCGGCCCCTAGCGTCACGATCACCCGGAGCAAGCCAGCGGTCAGCAGGGACCGGGCGGCGGCCTCGGCCCGCGCCACGGTGTCGGTCGGCATCCCGGTCAGAATGGCAAGTTCGGTCTGGTTGGGCACCAGGAACGCCACACCGGACAGGCGCGCCACATCCAGCTCCGGAGTCGCCGGGGCCGGGTTCAGCACCACCGCCCGGCCATGCCGCGCCGCCCACTCGACCGCGTGGTAGACGGTCTCCAGCGGCACTTCGAGCTGCAGCAGGATCAGGTCGCAGCCGAGCAGGTCGTCGGCGGCCCGGTCGATGTCCGCGGGCGCCAGGTGTTCGTTGGCGCCCTTGACGATCAGGATGCGATTCTCGCCGGACGGCTCGACGAAGATCGGCGCCACCCCGCTGGCGCCCGCCACCACGCCGACATGCCGCGCGTCGATGCCCAGGGCGGCGTAGTGGCGCAGCGTGTCGCGGCCGAACGCGTCGTCGCCGACCTTGCCCACCATCATGACCTCCGAGCCGAGCTTGGCCGCCGCGACCGCCTGGTTGGCGCCCTTGCCGCCGAAGCCCATGGCGAACCGCCGCGCCGCCAGCGTCTCCCCGGCGACCGGCATCCGGTCCACGTAGGTGACCAGATCGGTCATGATGCTGCCGATCACCGCGATGCGGCCGGCCACGCCTAGTAGCTCCCGGCCACGGGCGGGGCCGAGGTGACCAGCGCCACGCCGGAGCTGGTGCCGATGCGGGTGGCGCCGGCGGCGACCATGGCCGCGGCGGTGGCGAAGTCGCGCACCCCGCCGGACGCCTTGACGCCCACGCGCTCGCCCACGACACGGCGCATCAGCGCGACGTCGGCGACCGTGGCGCCCGCGCTGGAGTAGCCGGTCGAGGTTTTCACGAAATGCGCTCCCGCCTCGACCGCCAGGCGGCAGGCAACCTCCTTCTCGGCGTCGTCGAGCAGGCAAGTCTCGATGATGACCTTCAGCAGGGCCGTGTCGCAGGCCCGCCGCACCGCCGAGATGTCGGCGGCCACGGCGCGGTGGTCGCCTTGCTTCAGCGCTCCGATGGCGATCACCATGTCGATCTCGGCGGCGCCCTCGGCCACCGCCTGCGCCGCCTCCGCCGCCTTGATCAGCGCGCGCATGGCGCCGAACGGGAAGCCGACCACCGAGCACGCCGTCACGCCGGATGCCGCGACCAGCGGGACGTGCACCGGGTTCACGCAAACCGAATGGAAGCCATGCTGCCGCGCCTCGTCGCAGAAGCGCCGCACCTGCGCCTCGGTGGCGTCGGGGCGCAGGATGGTGTGGTCGATCAGCGTCGCCAGATCGGCGGGTTTGGTGACTTGCATAGGCGTTCCACTCCCAGGCGCTCGTGTTGGCGCTGCCGTCGCGCCATGCTAAACATTGCCGCGACACAATCACGTCGCGCGAGCGGATGCCAGCCGCGACCCTCCCGCCAACCCTGAGCCAGAACCCGAGAGCCGATTGAGCGACACTCCCGAGACTCCGCCGGTCGACGATCCCATCCTTCCCGGACCCAGCGACACCCAGCCGGTGATGCTGGAAGACGAGATGCGCCGGTCGTACCTCGCCTACGCCATGTCGGTCATCGTCAGCCGCGCGCTGCCCGACGCCCGCGACGGGCTGAAGCCGGTGCATCGCCGCATCCTGTACCAGATGCACGACGCCGGCTATACGCCCGACAAGCCGCACCGCAAATGCGCGCGCGTGGTCGGCGACACCATGGGCCGGTTCCACCCGCACGGCGACTCCTCGATCTACGACGCGCTGGTGCGGATGGCGCAGACCTTCTCCATCCGGCTGCCGCTAATCGACGGCCAGGGCAACTTTGGCTCCGTCGATGGCGACGCCCCGGCGGCGATGCGCTACACCGAATGCCGCCTGTCGCGCGCCGCCCTGGCGCTGATGACCGACATCGACCGCGACACCGTGGATTTCCAGCCCAGCTACGACGACACCGAGCAAGAGCCGAGGGTGCTCCCGGCGGCCTACCCCAACCTGCTGATCAACGGCGGCTCCGGCATCGCGGTCGGCATGGCGACCAACATCCCCACGCACAACCCTGGCGAGATCATCGACGCGGCCTTGCGCCTGATCGACGCGCCGGACACCACGCTCGACGAGCTGATGCAGATCGTGCCCGGCCCCGACTTCCCGACCGGGGCGCTGATCCTGGGCCGCGCCGGCATCCGCAGCGCCTTCGAGACCGGGCGCGGCAGCATCGTGCTGCGCGCCCGCGCCGAGTTCGAGGAGATGCGCGGCAACCGCCAGGCGATCATCGTCAACGAGATCCCCTACCAGGTGAACAAGAGCACCCTGCTGGAGCGCATCGCCGAGCTGGTGCGGGCCAAGCAGGTCGAGGGCATCAGCGACATGCGCGACGAAAGCGACCGCTCCGGGATGCGGATCGTGATCGAACTCAAGCGCGACGCCACCGCCGAGGTGGTGCTGAACCAGCTGTTCCGCTTCACCCAGCTGCAAACCAGCTTCGGCATCAACATGCTGGCATTGGACGACGGCCAGCCGCGGCTGATGGGCCTGAAGGACGCGCTGCAGGTGTTCATCCGCTTCCGCGAGGAGGTGATCCTGCGCCGCGCCCGCTTCGACCTGCGGAAAGCGCGCGAGCGGGCGCACCTGCTGGTCGGGCTGGCGATCGCGGTCGCCAACATCGACGAGGTGATCCGCATCATCCGAGCCAGTTCGGATGCCGCCGGCGCCCGCGCGGCGCTGATGGGGCGGGACTGGGCGGCTGCCGACGTGCGCCCGCTGCTGCTGCTGATCGAGGACGCCCGCAACCTGGTCAGCGACGCCGACACCGTGCGGCTGACCGAGGAGCAGGCGCGCGGCATCCTGGAGCTGCGCCTGTCGCGGCTGACCGGGCTGGAGCGCGACAAGATCGTGGCCGAGATGGGCGAGGTGGCGACCGCCATCGGCTCGCTGCTGGAGATCATCGGCAGCCACATCCGCCGCATGGAGGTGATGCGCGAGGAGCTGGTGGCGCTGCGGCCCGACCTTGCCTCGCCGCGCATGACGCAGATCGTCGACGGGCTGGCCGACCAGGACGACGAGAGCCTGATCGAGCCGGGGCAGATGGTGGTGACGCTGACCCGCGACGGCTTCATCAAGCGCACGCCGCTGGAGACCTTCCGCCAGCAGAACCGCGGCGGCCGCGGACGTTCGGCGGCCAGCACGCGCGGCGACGACATCGTGAACCGCAGCTTCAACGCCCACACCCATCAATGGGTGCTGTTCTTCAGCTCCGGCGGCAAGGCGTTCCGTGAGAAGGTGTGGCGGCTGCCCGAGGCCAGCCCGACCGCGAAGGGCCGGGCGCTGGTCAACATGCTGCCGGAACTCGGCGCCGACGCGATCACCACCGTGCTGCCGCTGCCGCAGGACGAGAGCCTGTGGGACAGCCTGCATCTTGTCTTCGGCACGGCGCAGGGGAATGTGCGGCGAAATCGGCTGTCGGATTTCCGCAACGTCCGCGCGTCCGGCTTGATCGCCATGAAGCTCGACGAGGGCGACCGGCTGATCGGCGTCGCCACCTGCCGCGAGGGCGACGACCTGCTGCTGGCCAGCCGCGCCGGGCGCTGCCTGCGGTTCCAGATCAACGAGGACAATCTGCGGGTGTTCGCCGGGCGCGACAGTTCCGGCGTGCGCGGCATCCGACTGGCGCAAGGCAAGAAAGCGGATGAGGTCATCAGCCTGTCCGTGCTGCGCCACATCGACGCCACTCCCGAGGAGCGCATCGCCTACCTGCGCGGGGCGGCGGCCCGGCGGCGCAACGCCGGCGAGGAGACCGAGCCGGCGCCAGAGGCCGAAGGCGAGGAGGCGGTGGCCGACGCCAGCATCTCGTTCGACCGCGCCGCCGAGCTGGAAGCCGGCGAGGAGTTCCTCTTGACGGTGACCGATGCCGGGTTCGGCAAGCGCAGCTCGGCTTACGAGTACCGCGTCGCCGGCCGTGGCGGGCAGGGGATCGCCAACATCACCCTGGCTCCGCGCACCGGCAAGTCCGTGGCCGGCACCTTCCGCGTGCAGCCCGGCGACGACATCATGCTGGTCACCGACCAGGGCCGGCTGATCCGCGTGCCGGGCGACCAGATCCGCGTCACCGGGCGCACCTCGATGGGTGTCACGCTGTTCCGGCTCGATACCGGGGAGCACGTCACCAGCCTGTTCCCGGTGGTCGAGGCGGCGATCCCCGACGACGAGGGCGTCACGGTCACGGCGGCCGACCCGGACCCCGACCTTGACTAGGCGCGCCGGCGGCTTGGCGGTCGGGCTTTACCCCGGCACGTTCGATCCTGTCACCAACGGGCATCTGGACATCGTCACCCGAGCCGCCGGCATCGTCGACCGGCTGGTGGTCGGCGTCGCCGCCAACACCGGCAAGCAGCCGCTGTTCTCCGTGGCCGAGCGGCTGGCGCTGGTGGAGGCCGAGACCGCGCCGGTGGCGGCCCGCACCGGCACGGCCATCGAGGTCCGCTCGTTCGACAACCTGCTGATCCAGTTCGCCCATGACGTCGGCGCGCACGTCATCTTCCGCGGGCTGCGGGCGGTGTCGGACTTCGACTACGAATTCCAGATGGCGGGAATGAACTACCGGCTCGATCACACGATTGAGACGGTGTTCCTGATGGCGAGCGAAACCCACCAGTTCATCTCGTCGCGGTTCGTGAAGGAGATCGCCCGGCTGGGCGGCGACATCACCAGCTTCGTGGCACCGCTGACGCTTTCGCGCGTGCTCGCCAAGGTCGCATCCGGGTCCTGACGCGATCCATCGGCCAACAACGCAACCGGAGAATTATCCGTGAACAGTCTTTCGATGCGTCGCCGCGTGCTCGTCGCCTTGCTCGCGGCAGCGCCCCTGCTCGCAACCCAGTGGCCCAGCGGCGCCGTCGCTGCGACGCCCGACCCGGAAAATACCCTGTACATCGACCTCAAGGACGGTCGCGTCGTGGTCCAGCTGCTGCCTGACCTTGCGCCCAAGCAGGTGGCGCGGATCAAGGAACTCGCACGGCAGCATTTCTACGACGGCACGCCGTTCCACCGGGTGATCGACGGCTTCATGGCGCAAGGCGGCGATCCGACCGGCACCGGGACCGGCGGCAGCAAGCTGCCTGACCTGCCGGCCGAGTTCACCAACAACCGCAAGTTCCTGCGCGGCACCCTGGGCGCTGCGCGAACCAGCGACCCGAACACCGCCAACAGCCAGTTCTTCATCATGTTCGCGCCCGCCCCCAGCCTGGACGGGCAGTACACCATCTTCGGCCAAGTGGTGTCTGGGATGCAGTTCGTCGATCAGATCAAGCACGGCGACAGCGCCGACAACGGCAAGGTCTCCAATCCCGACAAGATCGTCCATATGCAGGTGGCGGCCGACGCGAAGGGCTGATCCCGGCCGGCGGCGAAGCTTCGTCTTGTCCTCATTGCAACACACCCTGTTGGAGTCACCATGCCCGAAGATGCACCGGCCGCAGGCCAAGACCTGGAGAACATGCTGTACATCGACCTCAAGGACGGCCGCGTGGCGATCCGGCTGTTGCCCGATCTCGCTCCGAAGCAGGTCGAGCGGACCAAGCAACTGGCGCGCGAGAAGTTTTATGACGGCACGCCGTTCCATCGGGTGATCGACGGCTTCATGGCGCAAGGCGGCGATCCGACCGGCACCGGGACCGGCGGCAGCAAGCTGCCCGACCTGCCGGCCGAGTTCACCCGCAGCCGCAAGTTCCAGCGCGGCACCCTGGGCGCTGCGCGGACCAGCGACCCGAACACCGCGAACAGCCAGTTCTTCATCATGTTCGCGCCGGCCCCGAGCCTGGACGGGCAGTACACCATCTTCGGCGAAGTGGTGTCCGGCATGGAGTTCGTGGACAAGATCAAGCGTGGCAGCGGCGGCAGCGGGATGGTGTCTGGTCCCGACAAGATCGTCAGCATGCAGGTCGCGGCAGACGCGAAGGGCTGAATGCCATTGGCGGGCAGGGGTGCTGCGTGCCTTGCCCGCTTGACCTGAGGCATCAGGTATCGTTCAAGCGCGGCGGCGGGCCTGTAGCTCAGTTGGTAGAGCACGAGACTTTTAATCTTGTGGTCGTGGGTTCGAATCCCACCGGGCCCACCAAACACCCATGCCGCGACGCTGAGCGTTCTTATGCCGGTGGCCGGTAGTACGGCGTCCACCCTGCGGGTGTAGTGACTCGCCTTAAAATTAGGTCTCCTGTGGTCCATACCCAGAGAGCAGTGAGATATAGGCTCGATCCACCATAAGCCTTCCTAAATCCTGATCGCCCTTGCAGAACCGTGTGCTGCCGGAATGGTTTCGTATGCTAAAGCTAACCGTACATGTTCAGGCTGGAATGCCACAGCGGAAAATCGTCTTAGCGTGGATCGAGGCCGCAGCCGCCGCGCCCGACCGTGTGGCCCAGATAAAGACCCGGCGCTCACGCAGTCGTTCAGGGCGGTTCCAGAGTTTGGTGGTCGCATCCTGAAAGTCGTGCATCGCCGGGCGGGAGCCGATATTTTGGTGGTGACGGCGCATTCGATAGAGGATCGAGGACATGATGAGGACGAGCTACGACCCGGAGGCGGACGCCTGTTATGCCCGGTTCGTACCTGAAGGGGCGCCTGTCGCCGAAACCGTCGAAACGGCGGACGGGGTGATGATCGACCTGGATGCCTCGGGTCAGATGATTGGCATTGAAGTGTTGAGCATAAGGCTTCGCGCGGCGGGCACTTACGGCGCAGCCGCGAAGGCTGCGGCTTGAACTCGGGCTGATCAACGCTTGATGCGTCTGCAACGGTGATGCAACAAATTCTCATCATCGGCAAATCTGGACCGGCGCCTAACCCATGGCCCGATGTTGGCCTTAACCGAAATCCGCCCGCAAGGCGTCGAGCCCTTAGCTGACCTTGCCGGCGGCGAACTGCACCGCAGCTTCGGCGGCAAGGAACAACGCCCGCGCTTTCTGGCGAGTTTCTTCGTATTCCGAAGCTGGGTCAGAGTCGGCCACCACCCCGGCGCCGGCCTGCACGTGCATGGTGCCGTCCTTCACCACCGCGGTACGCAGGCCGATGCAGGTGTCCATCGTGCCGTTGGCGGCGAAATAGCCGATGCAGCCGGCATAGATGCCGCGGCGCACCGGCTCCAGCTCCTCGATGATCTCCATCGCCCGCACCTTCGGCGCACCCGTCAGCGTGCCGGCCGGAAACCCGCCGACCAGCGCGTCGAGCGCGTCGAGGCCCGGCCGCAGCGTGCCCTGCACCTCGGAGACGATGTGCATCACATGGCTGAAGCGCTCGATGGCGAAACTCTCGACCACCCGCACCGAGCCGATCGCCGCCACCCGGCCGACGTCGTTGCGCCCGAGGTCGAGCAGCATCAGGTGCTCGGCGCGCTCCTTCGGGTCGGCGAGCAACTCGCGGGCGAGCGCCTCGTCCTGCTCGACGGTCTCGCCGCGCTTGCGGGTGCCGGCCAGAGGGCGGATGGTCACCACGTTGTCGCGCAGCCGCACCAGGATTTCCGGGCTGCTGCCGACCACCGCGAAACCGCCGAAATTGAGGAAGAACAGGAACGGGGCCGGGTTGATGCGGCGTAGCGCCCGGTACAACGCGAACGGCGGCAACGCGAACGGGACCGAGAAGCGCTGGCTTGGCACTACCTGGAACACGTCGCCCGCGTAGACGTACTCCTTCGCGCGCTCGACCGCCGCCAGGAAGCCGTCTCTGGAGAAGTTCGACGAGGGCTCGGGAAGCTCCGTTGCGTCGGTCGAGGTCGCCGGCGCCGGAAGCGGCTTGGCCAGTCCCGCTGTGGCCGCCGCGATGGCCGCGTGGGCGACGTCCCAGGCGGCTTCGGCCAAGACTCCCGGCCGGGGATAGACCGGGGCCGCGAAGGTCAGCCGGTCGGTCACGTTGTCGAAGATCACGAACAGCGTCGGGCGCAGCAGCAGCGCCTCGGGCAGGTCCAAGCCGTCCTCGTTCTTCTCCGGCAGCCGCTCCATCAGGCGCACCATGTCGTAGCCCAGGTAGCCGACCAGCCCGCCGCACATCGGCGGCAGGTCGGGCGGCACCTCCAGTCGCGATTCGGCCAGCAGGACGCGCAACCGGTCCAGCGGACCGCCATCCTCGGCCGCGAAGGCATCCGGCGTCGTGTCCGCGTGCCGGTTTATCTCGGAGCGCCCGCCGCGGCAGCGCCACACAAGGTCGGGCGCCACGCCGATGATGGAGTAGCGCCCGCGCGCCGCGCCGCCCTCGATGCTCTCGAGCAGGAAACTGTTGGGCCGGCCGTCGGCGAGCTTGAGGAACGCCGCCACCGGCGTCTCCAGGTCGGCGACGCCGCGGGTCCATAGCAACTGCCCGGCTCCAGCCTCGTAGACCGAGCGGAACGCCGCGAAGTCGGGGCTCTTGGCGAGGCTCACGGGGCCGGGCCGCCGGGAGTGCCGCCACCAGAAGTGCCGTCGCCAGCTTGGGCCAAGCTTTCGAGCACGCCGGGTTGCACATGCGGCCGCTCCCCGTCGCGCACCGCCGCTGCGAACACCGCCTCGGCGTCGGTGCTGGTGGACTGCGCCATCTGGCCGCGCAGGCGCGCCACCGCAGGCCCATTCTGCCCCGGGTCGGGGCTGTTCACGCCGGTCAGCGCCGCGACGACGAAGCCGGCCGGGGTCTCGACCATCGTGGCCTGCCCCTTGGCGATGCCGAACAGCGGCCCCAGCAGCGCGGCAGGCACGCCGGCGGCCGGCTCGTCCCGTCCGGTGGCCGGCAGCGCCTTCACCTGTCGGCCGCCGGCGGCGTCGGCCAGGTTCTTGCCGGCCTGCGCCGCGGTCAGGATGGCGGTCGCAGCGACGTCCTGCTGGTGGCGTACCGCGTCGCGCACCCAGGACGCGCGCACTGCGTCGGCCACGCTGGCGTAAGGCTTCGGCGCGGGCGGCGTGACGCTTTCGACGCTGAGCGCGAACATGGATGGCGGCGCATCGGGGCTGGCAGGAGTCTGGACCAGCTTGGGCGTGTCGCCGACCTTGGCGTCGAACGCCGCCTGCACCAGCATCGCCCGCAACGCCGGCGAACCCGGGATCGGCGCCGGCTGGCCCGAGGCGGCGTTGCCCTGCGCGTCGAGCGTGCCCTCGATCGGCACCAAGCCGAGATCGGCCGGCAGGTCGGCCACGGCAGTGCCGCCGGCCAGCAGGTCGTCGATCTTGCCGGCGCTGGTGTCGATCCGATCGCTGGCCTTGCTCGCCACCACGCGCGCCCGGACCGCATCGCGCGCCGCCTCGAAGCTTTTCGCCCCGCCCGGCGTGATCTTCGTCACCTTGACCACGTACCAGCCCAGCGCCCCGTGCGCCGGCGGAGCCACGGTGTCGGCCCCGGTCGCGAAGGCGGCGTCGGCAAGCTCGCTGGACGGCAGCTCCGCGCGGCTGGCGTCGGGCAACTCGACCGCGGTGGCGTTGGCCGTCTGGGCCGCCTGCTGCATCGCGCCCCAGGACGTGCCGAGACTCCACTGCGTCGCGAGCCGGGTGGCGGTGGCGTCGTCCGGCGCCGTCAGCACCTGCACCGAGCGGCGCTCCGGCTGGTTGTACTCGGCCTTGTGCTGCTCGTAGGCGGCGCGCAACTCCTCGTCGCCGACTGCAATGTCCTTGCCGACCGCCTCTGGCGTCAGCACCACCGCCTTGATCCGGCGGTACTCGGGGGCGCTGAAGCTCTCCGGGTGGTTCTGCCACCAGCGCTGCAGCTGCGCGTCGGTCGGGACCGGCGGCGTCGTGACTTCGGCGAACGGCAGCTCGACCATCTCGGCGGTCCGGGTCTCGTGCTGGTACGAGTAGATGCGGTCGACCAGCGCCTTCGGTGGCTGCGCGACCGCGTGGATCGCCCCCAGCAGCTGCCTCGTCGTGAGGTCCCGGCGCAGCAGGTTCAGGAACATCGGTTCGGTCATGCCGTTGGCGCGCAGGATCTCGGTCATCCGGGTGCGGTCGAAGGCGCCGTCCGTGCCATGGAAGGCGGGGACCGCGAACGCCGCCTCGCGCACCGCCGCGTCCGGCGCGGCCAGGCCTAGTTCGGCTACCTTGTTCTGCAACGCCTGCTGGGTGACGGTGGTGTCGACCGCGGCGGTGGCGGCCATGCGCCGCATCTCCGGCGGCAGCTCGGGCTTGCCCAGCATGCGCGCGAGCTGCGCCGCCTGGCGCTTATAAGCCTGTTGCAGCTCGGCAAGGTCGATGCGGTGGCCGCCCACGGTGGCGGCGGCGTCCGTGTCCGCGCCGAACGGGTTCTTGCCGGAAACTCCCCAGAGCGCGAACGCCAAAGCCAGCACAAGGAAGAACACCTTGGCTGGCCAAGTGTTCAGAAAGCCTCGGAAGATGCCAAGCATCGCGAATTCCCGTGTGGAGGAAAGCGCACAATAGTGAGCGCTGGCGGCGTTTGCCAGAGTCCCCCCGGCGCGTTACCCACGCGCAGGGCTCAGGGGAGAAGTGCCATGCGGCGGCTGATCGCGGGTAACTGGAAGATGCACGTGCTGCGCGACGAGGCGGCCCGGTTGGCGCGCGAGGTGGCGGCCGGCGTCGCAGGCTTGGGCTGCGATGTCGTGGTGTGCCCTTCGGCGACCGCCCTCGCCAGCGTCGCCGCGGCGCTGGCCGGCGGCGATGTCGGCCTTGGCGGGCAGGACTGCCACGCCGAGCCTTCCGGCGCGCACACCGGCGACATCTCGGCGGCGCAGCTGCGCGACGCGGGCGCCGGTTGGGTGATCCTGGGCCATTCCGAGCGTCGCCGCGAGCACGCCGAGACCGACGACGCGGTACGCTCCAAGGTGCTGGCGGCGCAGGCGGCCGGGTTGCGGCCGATCGTCTGCGTCGGCGAAACCGGCGACCAGCGCCTCGGCGGCAAGGACACCGAGGTGGTCGGCTGGCAGATCGCGGGCAGCCTGCCGAAGGACTTCACCGGGGTGCTGGCCTACGAGCCGGTCTGGGCGATCGGCACCGGACGGCTGCCGGAGCACGGCGAGATCGCCGCGATGCACCGCTTCATCCGCGACGAGCTGCTGCGCGAGCTGGGCAGCGGCGCGGCCACGATCCCGATCCTGTACGGCGGCTCGGTCAACGCCGACAATGCAACGAGCATCCTGCGCCTGCCGGAGGTCGATGGCGCGCTGGTCGGCGGCGGGAGCCTGGTGGCCGAGAAGTTCCTGGCGGTCGTGCGCGCCGCCGCGGCACTTTCCAACGGCGGCGGCGGAGCCTAGAACCCGGCCACACCGCCAGAGAACGCAATGACCACCGTGCTGCTGATCGTCCATCTGTTCGTCACCCTGGCGCTGATCGGCGTCGTGCTGATCCAGCGTAGCGAGGGCGGCGGGCTTGGCATCGGCAGCTCGCAAGGCATGGGCAGCTTCATGAGCGGGCGCGGCACCGCCAACCTGCTGACCCGCGCCACGGCGATCCTAGCAGGCGCATTCTTCGCGCTTTCGCTCACGCTGGCGCTGCTGAACCGCGGCACCACCGGGGTCGGCCGCTCGATCCTCGACCAGCCGCCGACGTCGAGCCGCGCCGCGACCTTGCCGGCGCTGCCGGGCGCCGCCGCGCCCGGAGCGCTCCCGGCCAAGCCCGCCGGCCCGACCGTGCCGGCCAACTGATCTTCGCCGGCTGCGGGTTCCCGCGACTCCGGTCTCCTGCTAGGGTCGTGGCCCATGACGCGGTACGTATTCATCACCGGCGGCGTGGTTTCCTCGTTGGGCAAGGGCATCGCCTCGGCAGCGCTCGGCGCGCTGCTGCAGGCGCGCGGCTACAGCGTGCGGCTGCGTAAGCTCGACCCGTACCTCAACGTCGATCCCGGCACCATGAGCCCGTACCAGCACGGCGAGGTGTTCGTGACCGACGACGGGGCCGAGACCGACCTCGACCTCGGGCATTACGAGCGTTTCACCGGCGTGCCCGCCACCCGCGGCGACAACGCCACCACCGGGCGCATCTACTCGGAGGTGATCGCCCGCGAGCGGCGCGGCGACTACCTGGGAGCCACCGTTCAGGTGATCCCGCACATCACCGACGCCATCAAGGAGGCGATCACCCGCGACGCGCTGGACGCAGCAGGCAACCCGGTCGACTTCGCGCTGATTGAGATCGGCGGCACCGTGGGCGACATCGAGAGCCTGCCGTTCCTGGAGGCGATCCGTCAGCTGTCCAACGAACTCGGGCAGCAGCGGGTGATGTTCGTCCACCTGACGCTGGTGCCGTACATTCCCTCGGCCGGCGAGCTGAAGACCAAGCCGACGCAGCATTCGGTCAAGGAGCTGCTCAACGCCGGCATCCAGCCGCACATGCTGCTGTGCCGCTGCGACCGCCCGATCCCGGAGAACGAGCGGCGCAAGATCGCGCAGTTCTGCAACGTCAGGCCCGAGGCGGTGATCGCGGCGCTGGACGTCGACACCATTTACGCGGTGCCGATCCGCTACCATCAGGAAGGCATGGACCGCGAGGTGCTGCGCCATTTCGCACTTCCGCACGAGGGCGAGCCGGACCTGTCGCCGTGGCGGCGCATCGTCGACCTGGTGCGGGCGCCGGAGGGCGAAGTGCGGATCGCGGTCGTCGGAAAATACACCAACCTGCTCGACAGCTATAAGTCGCTGTCGGAGGCGCTGGTCCATGGCGGCATCGCCAACCGGGTGCGGGTGCAGCTGGAATGGGTCGACAGCCAGGTGTTCGAGCGCGTCGATGCGGTCTCCCGGCTCGACGGGGTGCATGGCATCCTGGTCCCCGGCGGCTTCGGCGAGCGCGGCGCCGAGGGCAAGATCGAGGCCGTGCGGTTCGCCCGCGAACGCCGGGTGCCGTTCCTCGGCATCTGCTTCGGCATGCAGATGGCGGTGATCGAGGCGGCGCGGCACCTGGCGGGCCTGCCGGGGGCCAGCAGCACCGAGTTCGGCGCGTGCGACGAGCCGGTGGTTGGCCTGTTAACCGAGTGGGCGCGCGGGCCAGAGATCGAGCGGCGCGAGGCCGGCGGCGACCTGGGCGGCACCATGCGGCTGGGCGCCTATCCGGCGGCGTTGCGCGAGGACAGCCTGGTGCGCGCGATCTACGGCGGCGCGCCGCTGATCCACGAGCGCCACCGGCACCGCTGGGAGGTCAACGTGCGCTACCGCGAGGCGCTGGAGGCGGCGGGCCTGCGCTTTTCCGGCATGTCGCCGGACGGGATATTGCCCGAAATCGTCGAGCTGCCGGCGCACCCTTGGTTTATCGGCGTGCAGTATCATCCCGAGCTGAAATCCAAGCCGCGCGATCCGCATCCGCTGTTCCGCGGCTTCATCGGCGCGGCGGTGAAGCAGGCCCGCCTTGTCTGAGCCGGCGCCCAAGGCGGTTCGCGTCGGCGACATCGAGATCGGCCGCGACCGGCCGTTCGTGCTGATCGCCGGACCTTGCCAGATCGAGGGCATGGCGCACGCGATGGAGGTGGCAGGGGCGCTCGCCGAAGTCCAGGCCGTGACCGGCGTGCGGGTGATCTACAAGAGCAGCTTCGACAAGGCCAATCGTACCAGCGCCGGCGCTGCGCGCGGGGTCGGCATGGCGGCGGGGCTGGATATCCTAGCGGCGGTGCGGCAGCGGTTCGGGATGCCGGTGCTGACCGACGTGCATTCCCCCGAGCAGTGCGCGCCGGTGGCGGCCATGGTCGACGTGCTGCAAATTCCGGCCTTCCTGTGCCGCCAGACCGACCTGCTGGTGGCGGCCGGCGAGACCGGCGCGGCGGTCAACGTGAAGAAGGGGCAGTTCCTGGCGCCCTGGGACATGGTGCATGTCGCGGCCAAGATCGCCGGCACCGGCAACGAGCGCATTCTGCTGTGCGAGCGCGGCACCAGCTTCGGCTACAACACCCTGGTCACCGACTTCCGTGCGCTCCCGATCATGGCGCGCACCGGCTACCCGGTGGTGTTCGACGCCACCCACAGCGTGCAGCAGCCCGGCGGGCAGGGCGGCGCGTCCGGCGGCGAGCGCGAGTTTGCCCCGGTGCTGGCTCGCGCGGCGCTGGCAGTGGGCGTGGCGGCAGTATTCATCGAGTGCCACCCGGACCCGGACCGCGCACCCAGCGACGGCGCCACGATGCTCGCGTTGCGCGACATGCCGGCGCTAGTGGCGCGGCTGGCGGCGTTCGACCGGCTGGCGAAGGCCGGTGATGTCTCACTTTGAAATTGGCCACTTTTGGCTGCGCTCGCCCCGAAGACAGAACGCCATCAAGGATGGCTCACTCACAAGCCGGGTGACAGTCGAGAAGTAATCCCGTGCTCACGGCACCAGCCCGCATCGAGGAAGGCTTGAGGATGAATGTCTACGAAGGCTCTTGTCACTGCGGAGCGATAAGCGTCACGCTTCAAACCCAAAAAAACGCGGCAGCGCTTGGTGCGCGATCTTGCCAGTGCTCGTTTTGCAGGTCGCATGGAGCTTCGTGGACGTCCGATCCGGCTGGCGCACTCAACGTCGTCATTGCCGGAAATGTAAGCCGATACCGCCTCGGCACGGGCAGCGCCGAGTTCCTGGTCTGCGCGACTTGCGGCGTCGTTCCAGCGGTCGTCTGGGTAGCCGAAGGAAGATTGCTAAGCGTCGTGCGGGTCGAGTGCCTGAAGGAGAGAGACGCGTTGCTTGCTCATGCTTCGTGCACCGACTTCGATGACGAGGTGCTTGCACAGCGCCTCGCTCGGCGCTCGCGTAGCTGGACGCCGGCCACTGTGAAAGCGTCGTTTGGTGCCGCCGAGGTGCCGTCGCGCTAGATTTCAGACCGAGACGCTACCCAAGATCCTGATTGCTTGGCGTCGCCGCCGCCCGATGTTACGCCGTGCGGCAAGCAGCCCGGATCGGACACCAGCATGAGCGCCATCGCCGACATCACCGCCCGCGAAATCCTCGACAGCCGGGGCAACCCGACCATCGAGGTCGACGTGACGCTGGAGAGCGGGGCGGAAGGCCGGGTCGCGGTGCCGTCCGGGGCTTCGACCGGCGCGCACGAGGCGGCCGAGCTGCGCGACGGCGACAAGGCGCGCTACGGCGGCAAGGGCGTGCTGCAGGCGGTCGCCAACGTCGAGGGCGAAATCCTCGACGCCATCGCCGGCATGGAGGCGTCCGAGCAGGTGTCGCTCGACAACCTGATGATCGACCTCGACGGCACGCCGAACAAGTCGCGGCTGGGCGCCAACGCCATCCTGGGCGTCTCGCTGGCGGTCGCCAAGGCGGCGGCCGAGGAATGCGGGATGCCGCTGTACCGCTACGTCGGCGGCGTATTCGCGCGCACCCTGCCGGTGCCGATGATGAACATCGTGAACGGCGGCAAGCACGCCGACAACCCGATCGACATCCAGGAGTTCATGGTCCAGCCGGTCGGCGCCGCCAGCCTGGCCGACGCGGTGCGGATCGGCGCCGAGATCTTCCATGCGCTGAAGAAGGCGCTCTCCGCCGCCGGCCACAACACCAACGTCGGCGACGAGGGCGGCTTCGCGCCGGGGCTGAAATCCGCCGACGAGGCGCTGGCGTTCATCGTCCGCGCCTGCGAGGCCGCCGGCTACCGTCCGGGCGAGGATGTGACCTTCGCCATCGACTGCGCTGCGACCGAGTTCTTCAGCGACGGCGTGTACGACCTTGCCGGCGAGGGCCGCCGCTTCGACAGCGCCGGCATGATCGACTACCTGGCCGACCTCGTGGCGCGCTATCCGATCAGCTCGATCGAGGACGGTTGCGCCGAGGACGACTGGGAAGGCTGGGCGGCGCTCACCGCGCGGCTCGGGGCCAAGACGCAGATCGTCGGCGACGACCTGTTCGTGACCAACCCGGTGCGCCTGGCACGCGGCATCAAGGAGCGCAGCGCCAACGCGATCCTGGTCAAGGTCAACCAGATCGGCACCCTCACCGAGACTCTGGAGGCGGTCGAGATGGCGCAGCGCGCCGGCCTGCGCGCCGTCATGAGCCACCGCTCCGGCGAGACCGAGGACGCCACCATCGCGGACCTCGCGGTGGCGACCAACTGCGGCCAGATCAAGACCGGTAGCCTGGCCCGCAGCGACCGCACCGCGAAGTACAACCAGCTGATCCGCATCGAGCAGGCGCTCGGGCCGGCGGCGAAGTTCGCCGGCCGGTCGATCCTCGGTCAGTCGCCGTAGTAGCCGGGCGCCGGCGCGTAGTACGCCGGCGGGGCCGCGTAGTAGCGTGGCGGCGCGGCGTAATAGCGCGGTTGCGGCGCGTACACGACCGGCGGCTCCTGGAAGTTGTCCCAGCGGCGCCACACATGCTCGCGCCAATCGTGCTGCTGCGAATTGCGCTCACGCCAATCGTGCTCGCGTCCCCCGTCGCCGTGCTCTCTACCGCCGCGTTCCCCGCCATGGTCCCAGTCTGCCTGCGCTGGCGGCATGGCCACCGTGACCGCCAGCAGACCGGCCGCTGCTCCCAGCACGGCCCGCAGAGCTTTTCGCATCGGAATTCCTTTCGTCTTCGTCAGGGCGATGTCGGCCCAGAGGGCAGTTGGCCAAACGACCATGGCTTCTCTGCGGCGGCAGTTTTCCAGTGCAAACACCGGCGTGTTGCGGCAGACTCGCTCGCAGCATTGTGACGGCGGGGTTGCGGATGGGCCTTGGACGAATGCTCAAGCGGCGCGCGAAGGCGACGGTCCCGCCGGCGGTGTTCTTGCTGCTGACCGGCTACTTCTGCTGGAACGCGGCCGAGGGCGACCGCGGGCTGCGAGCGGCCGTGCAACAGCGCGCGGACCTGCGTAACGCCATCGCCGAACAGGCGCGGGCAGAGTCGGATCAGGCGATGTGGGAGCGCCGGGTCGCCTCGCTGCGTACCAGCCGCCTTGACCCCGACGTCTTGGACGAGCGCGCGCGCGCCATGCTCAACCTGTCCGATCCAGCCGACGTGATCGTGCCGCTGACCGGCAAGCAGCGGCTGTTTTGAGCTGGTTGCCTAAACGGATACTTTATGCAACTGTCGAGGGACACTTTTGAACGCGACAGGCCAGGTTTCAGCAATCCCTAGCCGCCCGCAGAACCCGTCGAAATTGGAATCATACACTTAACCGCATCGTGGTTAAGTAAGTCTATCGCATTGCACAATCAGGCTTTCCAGGGCCGCGCGCTTGTGAGAACCGGGGCAGGTCGCTAGGTGTGCGACATGGCACCGGCATCCAACGAGGGCGAAGTCATGGCGCAGGCCGCAGAGATCAAGAAACGTGGACGCGCCGGCAGCAATTCGGGGGCGTCTCCGGACATGGGCAGCGAGGAGCTGCTGCAGGCTTACCGCAGCATGTTGTCGATCCGCCGCTTCGAGGAGAAGGCCGGCCAGCTCTACGGCATGGGCCTGATCGGCGGCTTTTGCCATCTCTACATCGGCCAGGAAGCGGTCGTCGTCGGCATCCAGATGGCGCTGAGCGACGGCGACGAGGTGATCACCTCGTATCGCGACCACGGCCACATGATCGCCACCGGCATGGACCCGCGCGGGGTGATGGCCGAGTTGACCGGCCGCGCCACCGGCTACAGCCACGGCAAGGGCGGCTCCATGCATATGTTTAGCAAGGAGAAGAACTTCTTCGGCGGCCACGGCATCGTCGGCGCGCAGGTCAGCCTCGGCACCGGCTTGGCGTTCAGCAACTGGTACCGTGGCAACGACCGGGTGGCGGTGACGTATTTCGGCGAGGGCGCCTCGAACCAGGGCCAGGTGTTCGAGAGCTTCAACCTCGCGGCGCTGATGAAGCTGCCGTGCGTGTTCGTGATCGAGAACAATAAGTACGGCATGGGCACCAGCGTCGAGCGCGCCTCGGCCAGCCGCGACCTGTCGAAGAACGGCGCGCCTTGGGGCATCGCCGGGGCGCAGGTCGACGGCATGGACGTGGAAGCCGTATGCCGCGCCGCCCAGGTTGCCGTCGCCGCCTGCCGGGCCGGCAACGGGCCATACCTGCTGGAGGTCAAGACCTACCGCTACCGCGGCCATTCGATGTCCGACCCGGGCAAGTACCGCACCCGCGAGGAAATCCAGAAGATGCGGAGCGAGCGCGACTGCATCGAGTCGGTGCGCCACCGGCTGGAGCAGGCCGGCATGACCGACGAGGAGATCAAGGCCATCGACGACGAGATCAAGCGCATCGTGCAGGACGCCGCCGACTTCGCGCAGTCGAGCCCGGAGCCGGAGCCGGCCGAGCTGTGGACCGACATCCTGGTGGAAGGCTGAGCCATGTCGACCCAGGTGTTGATGCCCGCGCTGTCGCCGACGATGACCGAGGGCAAGCTCGCGAAGTGGCTCAAGAAGGTGGGTGACGACGTGCATGCCGGCGACGTCATCGCCGAGATCGAGACCGATAAGGCCACCATGGAGGTGGAGGCTATCGACGAGGGCAAGCTGGCGCAGATCCTGGTCGACGAGGGCGCCGAGGGCGTGGCCGTCAACACGCCGATTGCCGTGATCTCGTCCGAAGGCGAGAGCGCCGACGCCGCTCCGCGGCAGGAAGCGCCGGCGCTGCCCAAGGTGGCTGCCAAGGGATCGGACCCGAAAGCCATCGCCGAGGCAGGCGCCGAGCAACGGGCGCCGGCGGTGGCGGTGGCAGCCGCTCCGGAGAAGGATTGGGGGGCCAGCAAGCCGACCACCGTGCGTGACGCGCTGCGCGACGCCATGGCGGAGGAGCTGCGCGCCGACGACCGGGTGTTCCTGATCGGCGAGGAAGTCGCGCAGTACCAGGGTGCCTACAAGATCAGCCAGGGCTTGCTGGAGGAGTTCGGCGACCGCCGCATCATCGACACGCCAATCACCGAGCACGGCTTCACCGGCATGGCCGTCGGCGCCGCGATGAATGGGCTGAAGCCGATCGTCGAGTTCATGACCTTCAACTTCGCCATGCAGGCGATTGACCAGATCATCAACTCGGCGGCCAAGACGCTGTACATGTCCGGCGGCCAGATGGGCTGCCCGATCGTGTTCCGCGGCCCCAACGGCGCGGCCTCGCGCGTCGCGGCGCAGCACAGCCAGTGCTACGCCAGCTGGTACGCGCACTGCCCCGGACTCAAGGTATTGGCGCCGTGGTCCTCGGCCGACGCCAAGGGGTTGCTGCGCGCCGCCATCCGCGATCCCAACCCGGTGATCTTCCTTGAGAACGAAATCCTCTACAACCAGACCTTCGACTGCCCGGAGGACCCCGACTTCATCCTCCCAATCGGCCGCGCCAAGGTCGAGCGCGAGGGCGAGCACGTCACCATCGTGGCGTTCGGCATCATGGTGGGCGCGGCGCTGAAGGCCGCCGAAACATTGGCCGAGCAGGGCGTCAGCGCCGAGGTCGTCAACCTGCGCTCGCTGCGCCCCCTCGACACCGAAACGGTCGTCGCCAGCGTCAAGAGGACCTCGCGTCTGGTGACGGTCGAGGAGGGCTGGCCGTTCGCCGGCATTGGGGCGGAGATCGCCATGCAGATCATGGAGCATTGCTTCGACTGGCTGGACGCTCCGCCGGTGCGCGTCGCCGGCCTCGACGTGCCGCTGCCGTACGCGGCCAACCTCGAGAAGCTGGCGCTGCCGCAGCCGCAGTGGATCGTCGACGCCGTCAAGAAGATCGTCTGAGCGAGGGCCGGACCATGGCAACCAACATCCTGATGCCGGCGCTGAGCCCGACCATGACCGAGGGCACGCTGGCCCGCTGGCTGAAGAAGGAGGGCGACGAGGTCCGCGCCGGCGACGTCATCGCCGAGATCGAGACCGACAAGGCGACGATGGAGGTCGAGGCGGTCGACGAGGGCATCCTTGGCAAAATCTTGGTTGCCGACGGCACCGCCGGCGTGAAGGTGAACGAGCCGATTGCCGTGATGGTCGGTGAAGGCGAGGATGCCGGCACGCCCGCCGCCAAGGCCGAAGCGCCGCAGCCGGCCGAGCCGGTCACGCCCGAGCCTGTCGAGTCGAGGGCGGTGACGCCGGAAGCCGCCGCCGCGACTGCCGCTCCCGCGACCGCCGCGCTGCCCTCGGCAACCGCGCCGCAGCCCGAGGGTGAACGCATCTTCGTGTCGCCGCTGGCTCGCCGGATGGCTAAGCAGGCGGGCATCGAGCTGTCCGGACTGCACGGCAGCGGCCCTAACGGCCGCATTATACGCATCGACATCGAGGCGGCGCAGAAGGGCGGCGCAGCGCAGCCGGCAGCGCCGGCGTCGCAACCGGCCGCCGCGGTCCCGGCGGCAAGGCCAACGCCAGCTGCGCCAGCCGCCGCTCCGCCCGCCAAGATTCCGGCCCCGGCCATCACCGCGCCGCACACGCTGCTGCCCCTCACCACGATGCGTAGGACGATCGCGCGCCGGATGACGGAGAGCCGGCAGGCGGTCCCGCAATTCTACGTCTCGATCGATATCGCGCTGGACCCGATGCTGAAGCTGCGCGCCGAACTCAACGCGAAAAGCGCCAAGGACGGACCGGGCGCGTTCAAGCTCTCGGTTAACGATTTCGTCCTCAAGGCCGCTGCCATTGTGCTGCGGCGCATCCCGCAGGTGAACAGCAGCTTCACCGACGACGCCATCGCGCTCTACGACGACGTCGACATCGCGGTCGCGGCCTCGATCCCCGACGGCCTCATCACGCCGATCATCCGCAAGGTAGACCAGAAAGGCCTCGCCGCGATTAGCAACGAAATGAAGGACCTCACCACCCGCGCCCGCATTGGCAAGCTGAAACCCGAGGAGTTCCAGGGCGGCGGCTTCTCGGTGTCCAACATGGGCATGTACGGGGTCAGCAACTTCACCGCCATCATCAACCCGCCGCAATCCGCCATCCTGGCGGTCGCCGCCGGCCTGCAGCGCGCGGTGGTGAAGGACGGGCAGCTCGCGATGGCGACGATGATGACCTGCACCCTGTCGGCCGATCACCGGGTCATCGACGGGGCGCTCGCCGCCGAGTGGATCGCCGAATTCAAGCGCGTATTGGAGGACCCGCTCAGCCTCATGCTGTGACGGCGAACGGGACGAAGGAACATCATGGCAGAGCAGAATTTCGATCTCGTCGTCATCGGCGGCGGTCCGGGCGGCTACGTGGCGGCGATCCGCGCGGCGCAACTCGGCATGAAGGCGGCGGTGGTCGAGCGCGAGCATCTCGGCGGCATTTGCCTCAACTGGGGCTGCATCCCGACCAAGGCGCTGCTGCGCTCCAGCGAGATCAACCACCTGCTGCACAACCTCGGCGAGTTCGGCTTCGCCGCCGACAACATCCGTTTCGACCTGTCGGCCGTGGTGAAACGGTCGCGTGCCATCTCCAAGCAGCTTGCCTCGGGCGTCGGCCACCTGCTGAAGAAGAACAAGGTCACGACCTTCGACGGCGCCGGCAAGCTCGCGGGCAAGAGCAAGGTCGCGGTCGAGAAGGACGGCGATCCGGTCGCGACACTCGCCGCGCCGCACATCATCATCGCCACCGGCGCCCGCGCCCGCCAGCTGCCGGGGATCGAGGCGGACGGCAGGCTGATCTGGACCTATCGCGAGGCGATGGTGCCGCCGGCCATGCCGAAAGCCTTGCTCATCATCGGCTCGGGCGCCATCGGCATCGAGTTCGCCAGCTTCTACCGCAACATGGGCGCGGAGGTGACCGTGGTGGAGGTGCTGGACCGTATTCTCGCGGTCGAGGACGCCGAGATCTCGGCCTTCGCGCGCAAGGCGTTCGAGAGGCAGGGCATCAAGATCATGACCGGCGCCACTGTGAAATCGGTAGCAAAGGACGCCGACAACGTCACCGTCACGGTCGAGGCCGGGGGCAAGTCGCAAGACATCACCGTCGAGCGCGTGATCTCGGCGGTCGGCATCGTCGGCAACGTCGAGGGCATCGGGCTGGAGGGCACCGGGGTCCGGGTCGAACGCAGCCACATCCTGATCGACTCGTTCTGCCGCACCGGCGAGCCTGGCGTCTACGCCATCGGCGACGTTTGCGGCGCGCCGTGGCTGGCGCACAAGGCCAGCCATGAGGGCGTCGTCTGCGTGGAGAAGATCGCCAACCTGCCCGACGTGCATCCGATGGACCTGACCAACATCCCGGGCTGCACCTACTCCCGGCCGCAGGTCGCCTCTGTCGGCTTGACGGAGGCAAAGGCGCGGGAGACTGGGCACGAAGTCCGCGTCGGCCACTTCCCGTTCATCGGCAACGGCAAGGCGATCGCCATGGGCGAGCCGGACGGCATGACCAAGGTGGTGTTCGACGCCAAGACCGGCGAGCTGCTGGGCGCGCACCTGATCGGCTCCGAGGTCACCGAGATGATCCAGGGCTTCGTCATCGCGCGCACGCTGGAGACCACCGAGACCGACCTGATGCACACCGTCTTCCCGCACCCGACGGTCAGCGAGACGATGCACGAGGCCGTGCTTGACGCCTATGGCCAGGTTATCCACTTCTAGGCTTGGCAAGAAGGCTGCGCCACATGACCACCCGCGTGCAGATCGACCACCGCGTCACGGTGCGCCACCCGGAGAAGATGCGGCGTCCGAGCAACCCCCCTACCGCCAAGCCGTCATGGATTCGCGTCAAGGCGCCGACGCACCCCGTCTACCACGAGACACGGGCTCTGATGCGCGACCACGGCCTGGTGACGGTGTGCGAGGAGGCCGCCTGCCCGAACATTGGCGAGTGCTGGTCGCAGCGCCACGCCACCATGATGATCATGGGCGACACCTGCACCCGCGCCTGCAGTTTCTGCAACGTCGCCACCGGCATGCCGCAGGCGTTGGACGCCACCGAGCCGAACCGCGTCGCCGATGCGGTGGCCAAGCTTGGCCTGCGCCATGTGGTCGTCACTTCGGTGGATCGCGACGACCTGCGCGACGGCGGGGCCGCGCATTTCGCTGCGGTGATCCGCGCCATCCGCGACGCGGCGCCGGCCACCACCATCGAGGTGCTGACGCCCGACTTCCTGCGTAAGCCGGGCGGCGTGGAGACGGTGGCGCACGCGCGCCCTGACGTGTTCAACCACAACCTCGAGACGGTGCCGCGGCTGTATCCGACGATCCGGCCGGGCGCCCGCTACTTCCAGTCGCTACGGCTGCTCGACAGCGTGAAGCAGCTCGACGCCGGCATTTTCACCAAATCCGGCCTAATGGTCGGCCTGGGCGAGACCAAGCCGGAGATCATGCAGGTCATGGATGATTTGCGCGTGGCGGATGTCGACTTCCTGACGCTCGGGCAGTATCTCCAGCCTACCGTGAAGCATGCTGCGGTTGCCGAGTTCGTCACTCCCGACGGATTTGCCGACTATGCCGGGGTGGCGCGGGCGAAAGGCTTCCTGATGGTCTCGGCCACCCCGCTGACGCGCAGCTCCTACCATGCCGACGCCGACTTCGCGCAGTTGCGCGCAGCCCGCGAAAGCCAGTCCGTCGCGGCGTAGGCGATGCCCACGCATGCCGAGCACCGGGTGGTGCCGTACCAGCCCGAGCAGATGTTCGAACTTGTCGCCGATGTCGGCAAGTACCCACAGTTTTTGCCGTGGTGCGTTGGCAGCAAGGTCAAGTCGCACACCGCGAACGAGGAGGTGGCCGACCTCACCATCGGCTTTGGCCCGTTCCGCGAGAGCTTTACCAGTCGCGTCATCCTGGAGCGCCCGAGCCTAGTACGGGTGCGCTACGAGAATGGGCCATTTCGTTATCTTAACAACCAATGGAAGTTCACGCCGGACCCGAAGGGTTGCCGGGTGGATTTCTTCGTTGAATTCGAGTTTCGCAGTCGGATGCTGCAGGCGGCGATCGGGGTTGTGTTCAATCAGGCGGTCGGCCGTATGGTGGCCGCGTTTCTGAAGCGCGCCGGCGACGTATACGGACCGCCCGCCGTTTCAGGCGCGGCGGCCCGCCCTGGGCTGACTCCGGTCACTGCCAAGACCGAGGCTGACTAGTCGCGTTCGCCACAAGGGAATTCCGATGGTTCACGCTCCGCCACGCCCACGCCCCGGCCAGGCTCCGGTGCGTATCAACCTGTACTCGGATACCCAGACCCGCCCCACGCCCGCGATGAAGGACGCGATGATGCGCGCCGAGGTGGGCGACGAGCAGTCCGGCCTCGACCCAACCATCGACGCGTTGTGCGAGCGTAGCGCCGCGATGTTCGGCAAGCAGGCGGGGATCTTCCTGCCCACCGGCACGATGTGCAACCAGATTGCCGTGCTCACGCATTGCCGTCCAGGCGAAGCGATCCTGGCGCATCACACGGCGCACATCCTGAACAGCGAGGGCGGCGCCGCGGCGGCGCTGACCGGCGTGCAGATCACGCCGTTGGATGGCCCGCGCGGGCAGTTCACCGCAGAAACGCTGGCGGCGGCGCTGATCCGTAACCCGTCGCGCTACGACACGCCGCAAACGCTGGTCGAGGTCGAGCAGACTGCCAACCTGGGCGGCGGCTCCGTCTGGACCTTGGCGGCGTTGCGCGCGGTAGCCGATTTGGCGCACGAGCATGGCATTGTCACGCACATGGATGGCGCCCGGGTGTTAAACGCGGTGGTGGCAGCCGGAGTGGCGGCATCCGACATGGTTGCGGGCTACGACAGCGTTTGGCTCGATTTCACCAAGGGCCTGGGCGCGCCGCTCGGGGCCGTGATGTGCGGCAGCGCCGATTTCATCGACCGGGCATGGCGCTGGAAACAGCGCCTGGGCGGCGCGCTGCGCCAGGGCGGGCTTTGCGCCGCCGGCTGCCTGTATGCGCTGGACCACCACGTCGACCGGCTGGCCGACGATCACGGCAATGCGAAGGCGCTGGCGCGCGGCCTGGCACAGATCGAGGGTTTCGCGGTCGAGGAGCCGGAAACCAACCTGGTGTTCTGCGACGTGTCGGCGACTGGGCGAACCGGCGAGGCGATTGCCGACGCGCTGCGCGACCAGGGCATCATGATCTCGGTCATGGGACGTCACCGGCTTCGCCTATGCACCCATCTCGACGTCACGCTCGCGCAAGTGCATGAAGCGGTCGCCGCCATGCGAATCGTTGCGGCAGACCATAAAACAGTCTCCATTACGTAGATAACACTTCGCGACGCAGCCAAACTTCCATAGGGTGCGCGCCGACCTGTCAAGGAGACAAACATTGAAGAAAATTCTTCTCGCCGCGACGGCAGCCGCCCTGTTCGCCGGTATGACGCCCGTCGTGCAGGCACAGACGCCGCCGGCCGGAACCAGCGCCCCCGGCCTGCCGCAGGCCGCCCCGAATTTCCCGGCCAGGAACACGCCCGCTGCCGCTGTTCCCGCAGCGCCGTCGGCCAGCGCCATGGCTCCGTCCGGGAAGAAGCACGCCAAGCGGGTTCCGATGCAACAGCGTTTCGACGCTGCGAACACCACCCATGACGGGCATCTGACTCGGGCGCAGGCGACAGCGGCGAACTGGAACTACGTAACCAAGCATTTCGACGTGATGGACACTACCCATAAAGGTTTCGTCACGGTTGCGGACGTCCACGCCTACGGCGCCGCAGCGCATGCCGCTCGCGCGCAACGCAAGACTGCAACTCCGGCGTCGATGACAGCCCCCGCCACCCCGGCGCCTGGCATGACCGCAGCTCCCGCGACCACGAAATAGCTGTGCCTTCCGTGCGGCCAGCGCCTCGCGCGTTTGGCTGCATGGACTGCGTGCGCCATTTGGCGGAAACATGACCGACACTGTTGCCTGGGGCGTGCTCGGCACCGCGAAGATCGCCCGCACCAAGGTGATTCCGGCGATGCAGGCGGGCAGGTATAGCCGCATCGCCGCAATCGCCTCACGCGATGCCGCTACCGCCAAGCGTGTCGCCGTCGAGCTTGGCATTAAGCGCTCTTACGGCAGCTACGAGGCCTTGCTCACCGATTCCGAAATCGCCGCGATCTATAATCCGCTGCCGAACCACCTGCATGTGCCATGGACGCTGCGCGCCCTGGCGGCCGGCAAGCACGTCCTATGTGAAAAGCCCGTGGCGCTTACCGCGGAGCAGGCTCGCGAACTGACGGCGGCGCGTGACCGCACCGGGCTGATCGTGGCGGAGGCGTTCATGGTGCGCGACACGCCATGGTGGCAGCGGGTCCGCGAACTCTGCCGCGACGGCACGCTGGGCGAAGTACGCGCCGTCCAGACTTTCTTCAGCTACTACAACACCGATCCTTCCAACGTGCGCAACCAGCCAGGTATCGGCGGCGGCGCGCTGATGGACATTGGCTGCTACGCCATCGCCACCGCGCGCTACCTATTCGAAGCCGAGCCGAACCGGGTTAGCGCCTTGGTGGACCTCGACCGTAATTTCGGCACCGACCGGCAAACCAGCGCTCTTGTCGGCTTTCCCGGCGGCCAGCTCACCTTCACCTGTTCCACGCAGCTGGCGCCGTTCCAGCGCGTGACCGTGGTCGGGACCAAAGCCCGGGTCGAAGTGCTGATCCCGTTCAACGCGCCGCCCGACACGGCCTGCCACATCGTCCTAGACGATGGCCGCGACCTGTCCGGCGGCAGCGCGCGAGTTGAGGCGTTCTCGGTCGCCGACCAGTACACCTTGCAGGGCGACGCGATCTCGCAAGCCATCCTTGGGCAGCGCCGGGTCGAGTTTCCGATCGAGGACGCCGTTGCCAACATGCGGGTGATCGACGCGGTGTTCTCCGCAGGCGAAGCGGGAACCACGATCCTGCTCTGAGGCTGGCTTATCTTGAAGCGGGCAGCGCTTTCGCCGCCAGCAGCGCCAGCGCCCGCGACACGGTTTGCCGGCGCACCGCCGAACGGTCGCCGGGGAACACTTCCATCACGCAACTCGCCCTGACGCCGCGCATCGCGATGCCGAACCACACCAGGCCCACCGGCTTCTCCGCGCTGCCGCCATCCGGACCGGCGATCCCGGTCACCGACACCGCGACGTCCGCCGCCGACCGCGCCAGCGCTCCGAGCGCCATGGCGTTCGCCACCTCGGAACTGACCGCGCCCAAACGCCCGATTAACGCCGGCGGCACTCCCAGCATTTCGGTCTTGGCAGCGTTGGAATAGGTGACGAAGCTGCGGTCCACCACGTCGCTGCTGCCCGCCACCGCGGTCAAGGTGGCGGCGATCAAGCCGCCGGTGCAGCTTTCGGCGGTGACGATCCGCAGACCGGCTAACCGGCATGCTGCCAGCAGGTGTTCCGCCGCACTCAGGATAGTGGCGTCGATCATCATTCCATTTGCGCCCCGGTATTGGCTACTGCTTCGGCAGCGCTTCGACGCGGTTACCGTGAATCGCATCGCAGAAGCTGCCCCAGTCGTGCTTGGTCCGCTCGGCATAGGCGCAGGCGAACTCGGCCGCAGCGGCGTCGAACGCCTCACTCTCGCCCAGGTAGCCGGAAATGCGCGCGGCGTCGGCTGAGCGTGCATGGGCTCGCGCCAGGGTGCGGCCACAGAGCCGCGCGTAGAAGCGCAACGCGTCGCGCTCGATCCGCTCGCCCACCGACACCACGCGCGAATCCTTCAACTGCCGGACATAGAAGTGCCGCCCCTGCAGCGCATCGCGCGCCCAGCCCAGGAACACGTCGGCCCTCGCTTGCATCATGCGTTGCCCAACCACCACGCGCTGGCCCTGGTTTGCGAACGCGCTGTCGCCGGCGTACGAGTCCAGCACCGAGCGCGGCGCCTCTTTCATTTGCATCGGCAACGTGTGGCGTCGGCATCGGCGAACAACCCGATGGCGCAGAACGTTCCGATGCTGCCCACGCCCACCGCCTTGAAGGCCACGTCGCGCAACCGGTATCGCTGCATCAACGCCAGCTGCTCGGGCGCCAGGCTGTCGCAGTAGGCGGCGAAGGCGGTGTGCGCGACTTCCTCCTCGGTGCCCAGCCGGAACACCGCCGGCAGACACTCCGGCAGCCGCAAGCTCGGACCGTGACGATCCACCAGCTTGCGCCAGGCATCCTGCTTGCTCAGCCCCATCACCTAGGCCAGCCGCTGGCGGCGCTCCCGCCGCCGCACCCCGCGCGCGCTGATGCCCTCGACCGCATGCTCCAGGTCGATGCGGCTCCGCCACGCCGTCAGCGGCGGCAGCTGCGACAACTCGGCAATCTGCAGGCGGTAGGACTGCGCCGCCCGAGCCGGCACCTCGCGCGTGCCGGCGGCCACCAGGCTGGCGGCAAGCCGCTTTAAGTCCCATTCGAACGGCGCCGGCAGCGTCTGGTCGAAATCGTCGACGTCGAACGCCGGCGTCGATTTCGGCGAGAGATGGGCGCCGAAGTTCATTAGATGCGCGTCGCCGCAGGACTGGGCGGTCAACGTATACCGCAGCGGCAGCAGGGACAGGCGCCGACATCATTGCTTCATCTTACCTTGGCAATCGCGTTCAGTCGAGCAGGGAGGTTCAGTCGAGCAGGTTGGGCAGCGCCCAACGCGCCGTGCCGACGCAGCAGGCAGCCAGCGTCCCGGCCGCCACGTCGTCGGCCATGACGGCCCAGGCGCCGCGACGCCGGTCCAGCCAGCCGACCGGTCCCGGCTTGGCGATGTCGAACAGGCGGAACAGCGCGAACGCCAACGCGCAACCGGCAAGCGACGGGCGGGCCAGCGGCAGCATCGCAATCCACTGCCCGGCGAACTCGTCGATCACCACCCAGCCTGGATCGTCGGCCGCCGCGGCGCGAACGATGGACCAGAGTCCAGCGCCAATCGCCAGCCCGACGGCCACCCCTAACGTCAGCGCGGGGTGCGGCGTCCGCAGCAGCCCGACGCCGACCAGCACGGCCGTGGCAGATCCCACGGTGCCCGGCGCCAGCGGCGACAGGCCGATGCCGCCGCCGCTGGCGACCAGGCGTGCGAAGGCGCTGCGAGCGAAGGTCAAGCGTGCGAGAAGGGCCAGCGGAGCACCGGATGCGGCAGCTTCTCGTCCAGCTTGGCGCGGTAGACGACGGTGTTCTCGATCACCCGCTGCACGTAGTTCCGGGTTTCGGCGAACGGGATCAGCTCGATCCAGTCCACCATGTCGGCGCCAGGGCTGTCGGTGCCAGGGCTGCGGGGATCGCCGTTGGCGCGCAGCCACTCGTCGGCCCGGCTCGGCCCGGCGTTGTAGGCGGCAATCGCCAGCGGCTCGGCCTCGCCATAGCGGTCGAGCAGCCCGCTCAGGTAATCGGCGCCCAGCGCCATGTTGTAGGCCGGATCGTCGGTCAACGCCGGGATCGAAGCGCCGAGCCCGAGCTTGCGCGCCTCCTGCGCCGCCGTCACCGGCATCAGCTGCATCAAGCCGCGAGCGCCGGCAGGGCTGACGGTGGCGGGATCGAAGCTGCTTTCCTGCCGCGCGACGCCGAGCGCCAGCGCAGGGTCGAGCTTGGCGGCGCGCCCCACATCGGCCGCCAGCGGCCACCCGGCGTCCAGCAGCACGGTGCCGTCGCGTCCGGCCAGGCGGGCCAGCGCCACCGCCACCTCCGGAAGCCCGAAGCTGTTGGCGAGCCGCGCCGCCAGCGCGAGCTCGACCGGCTCCGGCGTCGCCTCCGCAACCTGCAGCAGGAACGACGCCGCCCGCCGTTTCTCTCCCCATGCCACCAGGGTGGCGCTGGCGCGCACCAACTCCCGCGCCGCGAACGCCGCTGCCTGGGCCTGACTCCAGGACGGGTCCTGCCGCGCCTTGACGCGGGCGTTCAGCGTCGCCGGGTCGGCGCCGCCCGCCAGGATGGCAAGCTGGCCATAATAGGTGTTTGGCCAGGCGGCGGCGGCGGCATACGCCCGCGCCCCGGCGGCGGCGTCGCCCGCTGCCGCGGCGGCGCGGCCTCGCCAGTATTGCCCCCGCGCGACGGTGATCGCCGCCGACGACGCCCGCGACAGGATTTCGAACTGCGCCCGTGCGCGCGCCGGGTCCGCCAGCCGCCGCAACGCCACCCAGCCGGCCAGGAACGCCGCTTCCGCAACCTGTTCCGGCGCAGTCTGCGCGGCCCCGGCGGCGAGCGCGTAAGCCGCCTCGGCATCGCCGTCGCGCAGGCGCCGGTGGGCGAGGATGTTGCGCTCGGCCCAGAACGCCGGCAGGCGGATGGCGGCGACAGCGCGTTCCGCGGCGCCATCGTCCGCCTGCCACAACGCCGCCGCTTGTTCGTCATGGCCGCCTCGGCGCAGCCAGCGGGCCTGTTCCAGCACAACCGCCGGCTCTGCGCGCTGGCCGGGCGTGAGCGCCGCCAGCAGAGTGGCCGCTTGTGGGTCGTCACGCCGCAGCGCCAGGCGGGCCACCGCCCGGCGCTGGTCGGCGGGGCCGAGGCGTGTCGCTTGCCGCGCCGCCGCGGCGGGGTCGCTCCAGGCCAGCCGGTCGAAACGCCGCCACTGATCCTGCCCGGCCAGGCGCGGCCCCCACAGGCGCAGGAACTCGCCTTCCGTGTTTGGGTCGGCAGTCAGCAGCAGCCACGCCTCGCGCGCCGCGGCAGTCGCTTGCACGTCGTGTCCCTGGCGCAGGTCGGCCTGCGCGCAACGTCCCAACGCCGGCGCGGAGCGTGCCGCGCCGCAGAGCGGCAGCACGGCCAAATCGTCCGGCTCCAGCGCGAGAGCTTCGTCGCGCCGGCGCGCCAGTGTCGCTTGCTGCGGCCAGTCTGGGTTGGCGTCCAGGAACGCGGCAATTTCGCCGGCGCTCGCGCCATGCGGGGAAAGCAGTCGGAAATAGGTGACCAGCCGGCTCGCGATTGGGTCGGGCAAGCGAGATGCGGCGGCTTCGGCGTCGGGCCACCGATCCGCCCGGACCAGCGTCATCAGCTCGCTGGCCTGTGTCTGGCCGCTTGGTGACGCAGCGAGCGCGAGAATGAGTGCCGTGCGCAGCATGACGCCTTATAAGCCTCCTCGATGGTGGGCGTCACCTTGCAGCGCCACTCCGGCGCGCCTAGCTTGCCTCGCTGTTCTGGAGGATCGGCATGTTCAAGGGCTCGTTCGTCGCACTCATCACGCCGATGCGGCCCGACGGCGCAGTCGACGAGGCGGCCCTGGAGCGTTTCGTGGATTGGCAAATCACCGAGGGCAGCCATGGCCTGGTTCCGGTCGGCACCACCGGCGAGTCGCCGACGCTCACGCATGACGAGCATAAACGGGTGGTGGAGATTACCGTCGCCGTAACGCGCGGCCGGGTTCCGGTGATTGCCGGCGCCGGGTCGAACAGCACCAGCGAGGCGATCAGCCTGGCGCAGCATGCCAAGGCGGCTGGAGCCGATGCCGCGCTGATGGTGACACCGTATTACAACAAGCCGACGCAGGAAGGCTTGTTCCGCCATTTCACCGCTGTCGCGGACGCTGGCGAGCTGCCGATCGTGATCTACAACATCCCTGGCCGCAGCGTCGTCGACATGAGCGTCGAGACCATGGCGCGGCTTTCCAAGCACCCGAACATCGTGGGCGTCAAGGACGCGACGGCGGATTTGGCGCGCCCGCTGCGTACCCGCGCCGCCTGCGGCCCCGATTTCGCCAACCTGTCTGGCGAGGACCACACGGCGGTCGCCTTCCTGGCCGCGGGCGGAGTGGGCTGCATCAGCGTCACCGGCAACGTGACGCCGCGCCTGTGCAGCCGGATGCACACGGCATGGCAGGACGGGGAGGTGGCGGAGGCTATGGCAATCCAGGACCGGCTGCTGCCGCTGCATGACGCGCTGTTTTGCGAGAGCAGCCCCGGCCCGGTGAAGCACGCGGCCAGCCTGCTCGGCCATGCCGGCGAATTCTGCCGGCTGCCGCTGGTCCCGGTGGCTGAGACCACGCGCGAGCGGGTGCGGGCGGCCCTGGTCGGGCTTGGCCTGCTGAACTGACATCATGGCCGACACCAAGACGAAATCGAAGTCTGGCCTGATCTCGCACGGCATCGCGGCGCAGAACCGCAAGGCGCGCTACGACTACACGATCAAGGAGACGGTCGAGGCGGGCCTGGTACTGAAAGGGCCGGAGGTGAAAAGCCTGCGCCATGGTCGCGCCACGCTGACCGAGGCCTGGGCTGGCGAGCGGGACGGCGAGGTGTTTCTGTTCAACGCTTACATCCCTGAGTACCAGGGCGGCGTGCTGAGTCGGTTCGAGCCGCGGGCGCCGCGCAAGCTGCTGTTGAAGCACAAGCAGATCGACAAGCTGTTGGGCGCCGTGGCGCGACAGGGTTCGACACTGGTGCCGCTGCAGATTCACTTCAACGACCGCGGTTTGGCCAAGGTGCTGCTGGGTGTCGGCGAGGGGCGCAAGAAATCCGACAAGCGTGCGGCAGTGGCGGCGCGCGATTGGCAGCGCGACAAGGCACGCCTGATGCGTGACAAGCGTTAGCGCTCGCTGCTCAACCTGCTCCATTCCGTTTGCCGCGCCGACGCAGCCTCGACAAATTCGTCCAGCGACGCCGTTCGTCCAAACCGCGGCGTGGACCGGACTTCAGCGTCGCGCGCGGCCTAGCCAGCCTCCTGATGTGCGAACTGCGGTGTCAAGATGATGGATCGATCCGCTTCTTGGGTCGCACGGTGGCGCACCCGAAACTGCCAAAGTGATCCCGCGCAAGCGCCCAAGAACAAGGACGCCATCTGGTCCTCGATCATCGACAGCACTGCTCCGTAACCCAGCAGGAATGTCAGCGTGGCCAATGCGCCCATCGCTTCTGGTGGCGGCCGGCGTGGCAGGCGCACCACCACCGAGCACAGGGCGCCCAGGTACAACAGCGCGAACACGCCGAAATTGGCGTACATGAACACGAACAGATTGTCCGACGGGTTGAAGAAGTCTGGGGCGAAGAACCGCTGCGGACCGCCAATGCCGCCCAGGCCGACCCCGAACGGGAATATTTCATTGTGCGTGATCCAGTCCCAGGCGAGCGGCCAAGTGAGCTGAATGCGCATGGCGAACGAGGCCATGCTGAAAACGCCGCCACTCATGGTGAGGATCAGGCCCGGGGTGACGACCGGCAGTGCGACCAACATCAGCGCGAATGCGATACATGCGAGACGTAACAGTGGCACGCGCCACCGCAGCGGACCGAGCAGCAGCGCCACCACCACCGCGTATGCCACGAACGACCCTTTCTGGGTTGTCGCGAACACCGCTCCCGCGGTCGTGAGCAATATGAACGCGCGCAGCCGCCACGACCGCACTCGAACCGCGATCAACAAGGAAAGGATAGGAAATACAGTGGCGGCCGCGATTGAGCCGCGCGTGAAGCCGGCCACCCGCTTCTCCAGAGGGTCTACGATGTCCCAGTTATGCGACACGTCGACCGCGAGGCCGCCGATCGTGGCGGACATGCCAACCCACGGCATGTCGAAGAAAAACTTCTCCAGCGTCAATCCGATGATTCCGGCTACCCAAAGCAACACGAACAGCTGTGACAGGCGTCGCCCGGGATGTGTGATAAGGGTGGCGGCGACAAAGCCGAACAGCACGTTGATCAGCAGTTTGGCGCCGTATACGACTGGCAACGTGGTTCGAAAGTTGAGGTAGATGATGGAGCCGTGGACGGCGATCACCGCAACGTAGATGAGGAACGATCGCCCGACCCGAAGCCGTGTCGCCTGGTACAGCAGCAAACCGACCAACGGCAGCCAGATAAGCAGGTCGCGCGCCAAGATGGCGGTGTCGGCTCCGCCTATGCTCAACCCGTAGCGAACTACCCCCTCCAGGCTGTAGATGCTGATGTAGGTTGCCGCTCCAAACACAAAGAATGATTGCAGTCTGGGAGGCATTTCCTGCCCGGTCATCGCGGCCACGATCGATCCTTTGATGCAAGACGATGAAGATAGCACAGCACATTCTATGCCACATTGGAACCGTGGCACAATCTTTGCGAATCCGAATTCAGCTCCGGCGGCCTACGGAGTGCAACCCAGAGGCGTCATGCAGTCGCTAGCAACCGCATCCACTCGTTTGATCGTACTATTGCCAGCGAAGCTACAGGTTCGGGCCGGCCTGCTGCATGGCCGCATGACCACAAGCAGGTTTGTGCAAAACGTGTTCGTCATGCTTGGCGGGACCATATTGGGACAGGTGTTCAGCGTCGTTGCAGCGCCGTTTCTGACTCGACTCTACAGCCCGGTGGAATTTGGCTACTTAAACGTTTACAGTTCCATGCTTTCGCTGCTCGCCGTGCTGGCCAGCCTACGCTACGAAATGGCCATCCCGATCGCAAAATCGGAAGTCGAAGCGGCGGGTTTGCTGGGCGTTTGCACGCTGGCGCTGGTTTTCACCACCGGCCTGGTCGGGGCTCTCGCCTATCTGCTGCCGCCGGGAACGTTGGCGACGCGGCCTTGGGCTTCGGCGCTAGGGGTGGTGCTGCAACACGCCTGGCTACTTCCCCTGGGGTTCTTTTGCCTGGGTGGCTACTACATGCTCAACTTCGTCGCCACGCGGGCCGGGGCCTTCAAGACCATCGCGCGCACCCGGATCACCCAGGGGCTGGCCGGACCGGGATCTCAAATCACCATGGGCCTGATGGGATTTGGCACCGTTGGGTTGGCTCTCGGCTTCGTTATCGGCCAGTCCACCGGGACGGCATTGCTGTTCTCACGCCTGGTGCTGGCGCAAGGCGAGGTGTTCACCCAGGTTACGCTGCGGGGCATGATTGATGTGGCCCGGCGTTACGTTCGCTTTCCCTTGGTTTCGAGCTGGTCTGCTTTGCTGGAAGAGGCTTGCGGCGGCAGCGTGGTGTCGATCTTGATCGCCAGCCTGTTCTCGCCGTTGATCGCAGGGTTCATGCTGCTATCCGACAGAGTGGTCGGGCGGCCTCTGCTGATGCTCAGCACGTCTTTGCTGCAGGTGTTCGTAGGGGAGGCAGGACACGCCATCTCGGACGACCCCGCCAAGCTGCAACGCCGGTTTTGGCAAGTCGTGACGCAACAATTCGCACTCACGGCAGTGTGGGTCGTGATCGCCAACCTACTGGCATTATTCGCTTTTCCCATCCTTTTTGGTGCCAACTGGAGTGCCGCCGCAGTGTACTTGATTGCCCTTAGCGGTGCCTATTTGGCGCAATCGACCTTGCACCCGGTTTCACATACGCTGCAACTGTTGCAAAAACAGTTCACTGCCGCAGGGCTGCAAGCGGTTCGCCTGGTGCTCATCGTCGCGAGCATCGTCCTGCCGTGGCGGACAGGCCTGTCCGCGGTGCAGGCTTTGTGGGTTTACTCGGGCGTGCAGATAGTCATGTGTTCTGCTATTCTCGCGGTGATGGGCAGATCCATTCGCAAGGTGCAAATCGTATGAAATTGGTTGTATCGTCATGGATCAGGTGTGGCGCCGTTGCATTGGCGATGTTCGCGGCGCCGGCGGTCGCAGCGCCTTATTGCGTGAGCGTACAGGGAATTCCCGCGCAATGCCTGTATTTCGACGCCAACCAATGCCGCACGCAAGCGCAACGGAGTGGCGGCAGTTGCGCTGTGAACCCTGTGGAGGTCACGCTTCCAGCCGGAGGAACTTTCCCATACTGCCTATCGGGTCCAGGCTACGCGTCGTGCCGGTTCGCTGATCGTGGCAGCTGCGAGGCTGAAGCGGCACGGCAACGGCTCAGTTGCGTCGAGTCGTTTGCAACCGGCGCTGCTTCCGCGCCACCAGATCCTTATCGAGACTTGTTTGTGACTGGTCGCTGACGGAGCGGTCCTGCAACATAGGGTAGTGAGTGTCTAGCTTATACCAGCGGCCATTTGCTCTGACTCGAACGTGAGTAGGCCCGGCTCGGGCTGAGTGGTTGGGTTTGCCAGCACGATGGTGGAGGCAGACATGACGGTTGCGATCACGCGTTTGGAGCATACGGCGGCGGAGTTGCGCCGATGCGCGGCCGGCTCGGCGGTTGCCTTTGTTGCGCGTCGGCTGCTGGCTTTGGCGCTGGTCCTGGACGGCCACAATCGCGAGGGACGCGGCACGGGCGGCAGGAATGGACCGGCAAACCCTGCGCGATTGGGTGCATCGCTACAACGCGAACGGCTTAGCGGGCCTGGGCGACCGGCATGGCGGCGAAGCCCAGCCCCGGCTTTCGCCTGAACAGGAGGCTGAGGTCGCGGACTGGGTGCGGCGTGGGCCAGATGTCGAGGTGGATGGCGTCGTGCGCTGGCGATGCGTGGACATCCAGGCGCGGATCGCGCGTGAGTGGGACGTTACCCTGCACGAGCGCAGCATTGGCAAGCTGCTGCACCGGCTCCGCCTCGCCCGCGTGTCCACGCGCCCGCGCCATCCCAAGGCGGACCCCGTGGCGCAAGCGTCTTTCGGGCCGGGTTCACAGCTCTTGTGACCGCTGTGCTGCCCGAAGCCGTGCGGGCGGCGAGGGCGCCCATCGAGGTTTGGCACCAGGACGAGGCCCGCGTCGGCCAGCAGGGTCGGCCAGCAGGCCGACCGTGGCGGCCTCGTGCAGGATCCGCTCGTGCGTCCAGTCGCGGTAGCGTCGATGCGAGCTTGGCATGTGGTCGGCCACCGTCGTTGGCCGATGCGGCCGCAGGCTGCGCGGGTGCGCGGCCACCAGCTTGCCGCGGTGGAAGATTTCCACGGTCTTCGCGGTGATCCTCGCCTCGACTTCCGGCGCAGCAACTGGAACGGCACCGAGTAGAAGTGCTTGACGATCTCGCCGTGGTAGTCGAGGCTCCCCTCCACCAGCTTTCCATCAGCTTCGCGGACGGAATCTTTGCTGGTTCCTTCCGGCAGCGCTTCCAGTCGGTGTATTCATAGACAGCCGATGGCAGCGGCAGCAGGGCGGGGCGATTGAACTGCTCGAACAATCCCGGCGCGTCATGTCCCATCCACGCATGCGGCGGTCATTGATGTCGGCCGCCAGCTCGCGGATGGCGCCGTGTGCACCTGGCGCAGCGTGGACGGAGTTGCCGAAGGTTCTGCTTGCGTAGCAGGTGGAAGGGCAACGGAGGGTTCAGGCGACCAACCCAATCGCGATACAGGTCGCAGAACCAGGAATAGCCGAACCCGTCCGTGGCCACGGAGCGGTATTCCTCCCACAGCAGCGCCAGCGTCACGTTTGGCCGACGCATCTCGCGATGCGCGGCCGGCCAGCCTGGGACGGGCGCTGATCCATCAGCATGCCCGGGGGTGGCGGGAACAGCAGCGTCTCCAGGCCCGCGTCATCAAGCTTGTCTGGCAGTGGCCACCCCAAGCCAGCTCGCTCGGCACGCTTCAGGTATTGGCTGACCGCAGCTTGGCTCAGCCGCAGGCTTTGACCGATCGTTTGCTGCGATAAGTGGTGCCCCATCTCAGCGTAAGCATCCGCCGAGGACGCGGTCACGACATAGAATTAGAGTTGCGCCCCGTTTCGGGGGCCAGGTTTTCTAGGTCCACGAGACGGTCACGTTCCCGATCGGCAGCCGCTCCAGTCAAGTTGGCGCTCCATTGCGTGCCCTGCTCGGGTTTCATGGGTCCGGCAAAAGGCCGGTCGTCGCGCGCATAGGTCCATAGTCGCCCGGTAATAATCTTGCCATCGGCCAGGACCGGCACCGTAGTGTCGTCGCCATGCAGCCGCTCGGCCGCCATCGCGTGCGTATGGATCAGCGTGACTAGGGGCGAGAGGTTTGCCGTGCAGGCGCCGACCCAGTCAGCCAAGGTGGAGGTGTCGAGTTCGATTCCCTCCCGGGCAAAGGTGTCGCTCTGGCGGTTCAGCGGCAGGTGCTGCCCGAACTTTGCCTCCAGGATCGTCGCCAGCAGCTCCGGGCCGGCACGTCCACGAGCGATCGGGTGGAACGGCGCCGGGGGCTGGGTGATGGTCGCGCAGGCGCGGCAGGTGAAGCGCTCGCGCACGGTCTGGATCACCTTCCGTCGCCGGGGCACCACTTCCAGCGTCTCGGTCACGTCCTCACCTCCGCAAGCATTCCAGCCGCTGACGCGGCCGGAACCTTGGCCAGCTCCGCCGAGCTTGGACAGCTTGCCGCTACAGCAGAGGCAGGCGGTCGGCCCCGGGATCGCCACCCGCTCGCGCGGCAGATGCGCCGGCAGCGGCCCGCGCACCGGCTTGCGGCGGATCGCTTCGCGGGCGGCACGCTCGCCCGTCGTATTGGCATCAAGTGTCGCCTCGTCCTCGGCGGCCTTGGCCTCCAGCTCCTCAGGTTGCAGCTCCAACTGGTCCAGCAGCCCTCCAGGCGCCAACGACGGCGACGCTCAACACCGGTGACGATCTCCATCCAGCAACCCGCCCCTGATCTTAACAGCGCTCATATAAACGTCGCTAAGAGCACCCGTGGCCATCAAACCCGGTAGGCGACACTCACCACCGGATGGATACGCCAAGCCTCGCCGTCACCAGCGTGATCATGATCACCGGACCAGGCGATCACGATTCTCTGGTCAGATAATCGCGATCAAACGGAATCAGCGATCACGATTGACCGGAACGCGCACATCTGTGCAAGAAACTTGAGCGGGCGCAGATGAAGCGCTATATCCTAAAGTAGTCGGCATCTTCTCAATCCCGCCGAGATAAGGTTCCGTTTATTGAGGGCCACCGCGAGATGTTCCCGTGCAAGTCATGTGTTCGGTGCTGCGGGTCAGCGCCAGCGGCTACTGTGCGTGGCGCAGCCGGCCGGAAAGCGCCCACGCCACAGCGAACCGGGCGTTGGTCAGGGCTGTTCAACGCTGCTGGATAGGCGGCACTGAGGCCGCCCTGCCGCCTACAAGGGGCAAAGTAGGCGGCTGATCGCAAGGGGGTTCCCGAGCCGGTCAATATCTGACTTCTGCGGCGGC